>OLSF01000056.1_pt1 | contig 107944 bp, 96 predicted proteins | sample 1672301 | NCBI WGS metagenome assembly OLSF01 (sample SAMEA3136669, study PRJEB25190) | human gut metagenome | biome: human gut; feature: human-associated habitat; material: faeces | place: Austria | collected 2013
CGCAGGTGGCCGCAGTGGTCACCTCGTTGGTAACAGCAGCGTTCACCGTCTCCACATGGGAGGTATCATTGCCGCAGGTGAAGGTGGCAGTGGCCTTGAAATCATCGTTCCACTTCCACACAGGCTCGCCATAGGCGTGGCCGGTGGCGGGGATAGGCTCCGTCTTGGTGTCGGTGTAATCCTTGCCCTCAAAGGTGACCTTAGCGGTATAGGTACGCAGGCCCTCCTTATCACAGGTGGGCTCGGTGGTCACTTCGTCGGTGACGGTGGCAGGCACCGTCTGGGTATGGCCGTCGTCATCCGTGCAGGTAAAGACGGCGGAGGCGGTGAAGTCATTGTTCCAGCTCCAAGTGGGCTCGCCATAGTTGTGGTGCTCCTCCACGGTGATGGTCACAGTGGTGGTGGGCATCTCCCACTCCACGCCGGCCTTGCCGTCCTTATCCTGATACTGCTGCCACTTGGCGGTCTGATTCTTCAGATTTTCGGGCAGATTCTCCAGCTTGTCCTTCACCAGCTGCTCCAGATTGATGCCGATGGTGATCTCGGTATCATCCAGCCTCAGGGGATCCGTGGTGTACTTGAGGTAGTCGGACACGTCCTTGGTGGCACCGTTGGCATAATGGGCGGTGACCTTCAGGCCCGTGGCATCAAAGGTATCGTCCTTGCTGTAGGTGGTGCGGTCCGGCTGCTGGGTGACCTCCAGCTCCGTGATACGGCTGCTCAGCCGCATCAGCTGGGCGGAGTCGTTCTTGAAGTAGATGTTGCCCTCTTCGTCCACAATGGGGCTGCAGATGGCGCACTGCGCCTGCGCACCGTCAGGGGTAAACAGCACATAGGCCGTCTCGATGGTGTGCTCCTCGCCGTCTTTACTGTAGGTCTCCATGGTGGTGTAGTCGTGATCCACCTCCGTCATGCCGGGCATATCCCGGATGACCCGCAGCTTACCGGGGGTGAAGTTATCGAAGAAATAGACGTAGTTATAGCCGTCCCCGTTCTGATAGGCCGTGGTCAGCAGACCGCTGGTCTGAGGATAGCCCTTGGTGGGCACGGAGTAGGCGATGGAGAAGGTGGACAGGTCCACCACCGTGATGTTGTGGCCGGAATAGGCACCGAACTGGCTGGTACCGGACACGCCGATGTAGGCACGGCCGTTGGCGATCACGGGGGTGGAGGTACTCATGGGAGGCGCAGAGGCACTGTCGGCGCCATTATCCAGATGCAGCCGGCGCAGGGAACCCTTGGTAAAAGTGCCGTCGGCGTTGACCTTCACCTGATACAGGTCGCCGCCCTTGGAGGTGAAGTAATAGGCCTCGGTCTCCTCATCGTAGCAGACGCTGCTGCGGAGGTCACCCACGTTGGTGGCCTGCAGGCTGTCAATGAGCTTGCCGGTCTTGGGGTTCAGGGACAGAATGGAGCCGTAGCCCGTGGTATAGTCACCATCTCCGTCATCGGTGGTCACCAGCACGAAGTCGCTGTTGACGTAAGCACCGGCCCAATAGAAGCCGTTGTGGGTATAGGTCCAGGTGGGGAGCTTGGCCTCGTTGGTCTTGGTGGCATCCTCATCGGTGACAGAGAGGCAGGCAAAGTTGGCCTGCTTGGTCTCACTGTTCCAGAAGCCCGTGTAGATATAGCCGTCTGCATAGGCGATGGGGCAGTTGGGCTGGCCGCCCAGCGCATCCTGATAGACCCAGAGGGACTCCAGCGTCTCGGCGTTGAAGGCCTGCACCCGGCCATTGGCAAGACCGATAAAGATCATGCCCTCGGCATAGGTGGCGCAGTTGATGGCAAAGGAGGAGCCGCCTACCATGGTGCCGGTCTTGACGATCAGGCCGGTCTCCTTATCCACCTTCATGATGGTGGTACCGGAATAGGTATAGAGGTAGCCGCCCACGATGATGGGGCTGCCCACAGCGCTGCCGCTGTAGCCCTCGCCCAGCTTGTTGGCCCACACCAGAACGGTGTCCTCAGCGGTGATGGGGGTGCGCACATCCACCACGCCGTTGTTTTCATCGTTCTTGCGGAACAGGGGCCAGTCGGTGGGCAGTTCGATATCCTTCAGGGTGCTGTCGGGGGCCTTCTCCAGCTTGATCTGGACGGTCTTGTTGGCCTCGCCGGCGGTGAAGGTCTTTTTCTGGCCCACATAGCCGTAGCGGGTCACCACTACGGTGTAGCTGCTGCCGCTGTCGAGGGTATAGATGCCCTTGTCACCCGGCAGGATGCGGTCGCCGGTGACGTCGCTGGTGAGGAACACCGTGGCATCACCGGGGGTCGTGGTGATGGTGGTCTCGATGGGGGCCTGCTTATTGACCTTGATGGTATAGGTCCCGGCGATGCTGCCGGTCTCCTTGTGGGAGACGGTAACCGTGATGGTCTCCGCCGCCGCAGAACCCGCCTTCAGGGGGACCGCCACAGTCTGGCGGACAGCAGGGCTGTGGTCCTTATCATAGGTGATGCTCCGGCTCCAGTCGCCGCAGGCCACAGTCACTGTCATATCTGCATCCATCCGGTAGGAAGACAGGGGCCGCAGGGTCAGGCGCAGCTCAGAGGCTTTTTCGCTGACATCGGCGGTGTAGTCATACACCAGCTTGGTAAAGGTGGCCTTGGTGGTGTCGCCGCCCTGATTCAGGGGAACCACAACGTCGTTCTGGTCCTTGGCGGACAGGGAATCCAGCGTCATGGCGCGGTTGACGTTGATGAAGTAGTCCTGATACAGGGTAGCGCCGTTGACCGTTTTGGACTGGGCTACCTTCAGGCGGGCAGTGTTGCCATAGCCGCCCACGGCCATGAAGCTGGGGATGGGTGTATAGCTGGTATCGGAGGCGGTCAGTGCTTTCTCCATCGTCCGGTCGGGCCAAGCAGTATTGCGGTGATACGCTGCATAGAACGTAGTTTTGTAAGTGCTATCCGCTCTGGCACGCTGGAGCTGGAAGCTGGAAGAGTTGGATTCCACCGTAAAGGTGTACTCATGGGTACCCTCCGTAAACGTCGGGGACATATCACACAACGGTGCATTGTTGCCGGTTCTGGCGCTCAGACCCGTCAGCCAATCATCGGTGACAGGGGTGGGTACCGTCAGCGTCATACCGGGCTGCGCCGGGAAAGCATGCTCGGCATGGTAATACACGTCCTTGGTGGCCAGATAGGTATACCCGCAGCCCAGCGTCAGCATATAGGTGTCCGCCGTGCCGGTGGAGGAGGTGGGGGCGATGTAGTCGCCGGTCTGGCTATACACCTTCACGTCCAGCCCCTCCTCGTGATTCAGTGTCACGGAGACGGTAGCCTGCTTCTGCACCTTCACCGTATAGGTGACGCTCTGGCCGTTGGCCGTCAGCACCACGGGGATCAGGTATTTCTTGCCGGAATCCTGCTCACAGTCCGCCAGATTCACCGTCACGGGGGAACCACTCTGGGTGGACTTCCCGGCCACGGTGATGGCAGTGCCGCTGCACAGAGCCGTGGGGGTGATCTTCACCTGATCCTGCGACGTGGCCACGGTGTAGGTATCCGTGGTGTTGGCGTAGACAGGACTCAGGGTCAGGCCGGACACGGAGTCCGCCGCCGCCAGATCGCTGAGGCTGGGAGTGCGGATCAGGTGGAGCGTGTAGGTCTGATACTGCTCATATCCGTCGCCCTTGAGACGAGCCTCGCACACCACATCCGAATTTTTCAGGCTGTTGCGCTCGACACTATCCGTCAGGGCATCTGCCGTGCTCTTCCAGCTGCGGGCCTTGTTGCCGTTGGGGTCGCCCGCCTTGTAGACACGGATGTTGGTGGTATCCACGCCGTCACCCGGCTCAAAATAGGGATAGAGCGAGTTGTACGCATGGTCCGGGATCAGGTAGGTACCCTCGGCGGCGGTAACGTCCTGCTTGGGCATCTCGCCGTAGGTTTTCCAGTAATTGTCGATACCAATGCCTACGGACTTGATCCACTGGCCGGCAGGCAGCTGGGCGGTGAGGGTGGTACCCTCCTTCACCTCCAGCGTGCCACGGACATGGCGGAACTCGCCGTCGGACAGGTCGAAGGTGTAGGTGGCGGGGATCAGGTCCACGGTGTTGGTGTTCTTCACCGTGACAACGGTGCCGAACTCACTGGTGAACACCGCCTCGCCGGGGGTGATGGCCTCGCCGCCCATGGTGGCGCTGATGGTCAGCGGCGTGGTCTTGCCCTCCAGGAACTTGGCGTGCTTGTCGATGGCGCTGAACAGCGCATCGTTCAGGGTCTTGGCCGTGGTGTCCGTGGCGGCATAGAAGCCCTTCACGGCGGCATCATAGGCCTCCTGAGCGGCCCTGTAATCCTTCAGGCCGTTGGTAGCGGTGTTGTAGACCGCCATGTTGGCCGCCAGCTTCTGGAGGTTTGCTCCATGGCTCTGGTCCGAGTTGGTGGTGAACCAGATGGCCGTCAGGCCATCCGCCGACTGATCCAGCTTGTATCCATCCTCGTCGTAATGGATGCTGAAGTTGTCGGTGGTGCCATCGACAGCGGTAATGTATCCGCTGTCGATGCCGCTGAAGGTGTGGCTGCTTTTTTTCAGCACATCCTTCACCGTGTCGCCGGAGTGATAGGTGACATACTCCGGTTCGATGAGGAATCCGTTCTGCGTCACCGCCATCAGGGCGATCTGCTGGGTGTCCGCCGCCAGCGCCGCCGAAGGCAGCAGCGACAGCAGCATCAGGAACGTCAGCAGAACCGACAGAAGGCGGTTTCCGAGATGTGTCTTCTCTTTCATCTTTCATACTCCTTTCTGTTCTTTTATGATTCAAATCACCTGACAGGTGAGGAATCTCTGTTTCCAGCGTCTGGCCGCCGGGACACGCTCCCGCCACAGACGCTCCGTCCCCTCCAGCAGCTTCTGCGCCTGTTGGCGTTGGGGCTCCTCGATGGGGTGGTCGCTGAACCAGACCTCCTGCTCCAGCGCCGTCAGCTGCCGGGCCGTCTCGTCGCCCAGCAGGGCCGTCAGGGCCTCCTGCCGCCGGGGGGATGCCTCGCTCCACGCTCCCGGCTGCAAGGCCGTCAGCTGCCGGTGCAGGGCGCTGAGCATGGCCTGACAGGCCACGCGGCCGTCGGGGTCCTCAAAGCGCCTGCGCTGCCGCTTCAGCTTCCGCCGCAGCAGCACCGTCCGCAGCGCCATGGCTGCCAGACACACCAGCACCAGTGCCGCCAAGGCCAGCAGTACACTCTGGACGAAAATGCGCTGACTGTGGTCGTCCTGGGGCTCCTGAGAGATGTCGGTCTGGTTCTGTTGGGGCGTTTGATCCTGCCCCGTGTAGGTCGTGCCGTTCTCGTTTTCCGCCGGGTCGCCGTCCTCCGGCAGTTGGTAGCTGATGTTCTCCTCATAGCCGGGGACGGTGTCGAAGGGGATCCAGCCCACGCCGTCCAGATAGTACTCCGCCCAGGCATGGGCGGCCCGCTGGGTCAGGGTCAGCTGCGCCCCGTCCGACAGGGCCTCCGCCTGCTGCCGGGTCACCACATAGCCCTCCACATACCGGGCCGGGATGCCGCAGCAGCGCAGCAGCAGCGTCGTCAGCGTAGCATAGTGGACACTGTACCCCTGTCGGGCGCCGGTCAGCAGCCACGCCGCCACGTCGCCGGTGGCCGGGGTGACCGTCCCCTCCCGGAGGGTCAGGTTGGCCGCCAGAAAGCGGCTGATCGCCGTCTTGGCCTGAGTGGTGTTCCAGCCCTGACCGGGGCTGAACTGCGCCGTCAGGGCGTCGTAGGTGTCCTGCGGCACCGTGAGATAGTGGTCATAGACCCACTGGCGATAGACGCTCTCCCCCGTCCGGTAGTCGCTGTCCGCCTCCGCCTGCGCCAGCTGCTGCTGGAGCAGGTAGCTCTCCTCCACCGGGTACAGCGCCGCCTCATAGCTGCGCTGGGTGGGGGCGGTCATGCCCTCGCCGGTGAGGTCACGGGCATCCAGTGCGCTCTCCAGCCCGTCGCCCCCGCCATAGGGGGTATAGGCCACGGAGCGGCAGGCGCCCAGCACCTGAATGGTCACATGGTTCTCGCTCTCGGCCTCACCGTTGGCCTTTGCCAGCTGCTGGGCCGGGAAGAAATAGCCGCTTTGCAGGCTATACAGCATCGGGGCCTCCTCCGTCAAGCGGCGGGCCGCCAGCTGCTGCCAGCCGGTGCCGGTGTACTCCCCCGCCACATAGCCCCGCAGATACAGGGGCGTCCAGTGATCCATGGTCAGCCGCAGCGCCGGCTCCTGTCCGGGGGAAAAGGCCCCGGAGCCGGAGATGTCTCCCTCCGGCAGGGGATCGGCGGCATCCTCATAGTGCCAGCGGTGCAGGGCCTTGCCCAGCCGCCGCCCCAGCGCCGTGGGGGATGCGCCGCCGGAGAGGCCCTCCGGCAGCAGTCCCATCAGCAGCACCAGCGCCAGCGCTCCCGCCGTGATGGTCTTGGCCCTGCGGCCTATGGCGCTGCCCTGCACAAAGCACAGCAGCACCCCCAGCAGGAAGCAGGCAAACCACCAGCCCCCCGGCACAAGGCCCGCCAGACGCAGTGTCAGTAATCCTGCTGCGCAGACGGCCGCCGGCCATATGCGCCAGCGCTGCCGCAGCACAAGGCCCGCGGCAAGGCCCGTTACAGCCCCCACAGGCAGCAGCATCCACCAGACGCTGCCCGCCCCCACATAGGGCGGCGTGTACCGTCCGGTCTGCTGAAAGCGCCACTGACCCCACAAGTCTCCCAGCCCCGCCAGAGCAGCGCTGATGTGGCTCCGCAGCAGCACGCCCGCCGCCAGCAGCACCAGCAGCACCCCGCAGAGGGCAGCCCGCTGCCATTTCCGATCCCACCGCAGCAGCAGCCCCGCCGCAAGGCCCAGCGCCGCCAGAGCGCCCAGCCCCAGCAGGCCCAGCATCGGCTCCGGGCGCAGACACTGCCACAGCAGGCCCCATATGCCTGCCAGCAGCAGCACGCCCGCCGCCGCATCCGTGGGGCGCAGAGGCCTGAATGGGGCCGGCGTCGTATCAAATTGGAATGAAACAGTCTGTTTTTTCACCAAAAGCTCCTAATTCCACATCCATTTTCCCAGTATTTCCCGCATATCCTCCGGGGTAAAGCGGCACACGCCCTCCCCGGCGCAGGGTTCATCGCTGCACAGCAGCACGACGGCATCCTCCGGCAGCTGCCCGTCCGCCGGAAGCTGGGTACAGCAGTACAGCAGCTTCCCCTCCGGACGCAGCTCCGGCGGCTGCGGCTCCTCCTGTGCCTTGCTTTTCAGCAGTGCCGTCACCGCTTCGGGCAGCTGTTCCTCCCCGGTGATCTCCCGGACAGAGGCGGTCTCCCCGCTCCACATGAGTCGAAAGGGCTGATCCACATAGGCCTGACACAGCGACACCACCGCCTCCATCAGACCGTCCGCCAGACGGGGCGGGGCCGTGCGGCGCTCCACATAGATGGTCAATCGGTGATCCACCGGCTTGGCCGCATCCCGCACCATGTAGCGTCCTGCCTTGGCGGAGAGCTTCCAGTGGATCTGCCGCAGACTGTCGCCGGGGACGTATTCCCGGATCTGAAAGGTCTCCGTAGGGTCGCTGCCTCGGACGTCCGGGGCGTACTCCTCGCAGTCCGTCTGGCGGCTTATGGCCGACACCGGGTCTGCCTCGATGGGGAAGGTATCCGGCATGACGCAGGTGCGTCCCTGTACCGTGCAGGGGATCCTCACCGGCAGCACGCCCAGCAGATCCCATAGCACAAGCTCCGCCGCCTGCATCACCAGACAGCCGCAGCAGGCACTCTGCACCTGCCACGCTCCCCGGCCCTGATGCAGGGTCAGCTTCTCCCGGTGCGTCTCTCCGGTAACGGTGTTCTCCACCGATACCGTGAGCCTGCCCCGGCCGAAGGGGACACCCTGCCGCACCTCCGCCGTCACGGAAAAGGGCTTACCCTTCTCCGCCGTCACGGGGCAGGTGAGCCGTACCTGCGACCGCTTCCTTGTCAGCAGCAGTGCAAGCCAGCCCGCCAGCGGCGCCATCAGCCAGCACAGGGCCAGCCACGGGGCAGGCGCCCAAGGCGTCACCAGCCAGCACAGCACCAGTCCGGCCTCCGTCAAAAGCCACAGCAACGTGCTCATGCCCGCCGCTCCGACAGCACCGGCGGCTGGGTCTGTGCCAGCACCTCCGCCACGATGGCCTCCGGTGTGTACTCGTTGAGGCGGGCCTTGGAGGAAAGCATCAGGCGGTGGGCAAACACATACTCCGCCATCTGCGTCACATCCTCCGGCACCACGAAATCCCGGCCCTCTGCGAAGGCTCTGGCCTTAGCCGTGCGGCACAGGGCCAAAGCGCCACGGGGGCTGATACCCAGCTTCAGCAACGGATGGGTGCGTGTCACCTCCGCCAGCCGGGCGATGTAATCATAGATCTGGTCGTCCACATGGACCTGACGCACCCTGGCAATGGCGGCGATCAGCTCCTCCCGGCGCATCACCGGCTCCACCTGCTCCAGAGGCTCCTGCTGGCTGCGCTCCCTCAGGATGCGCACCTGACTGCCCACATCGGGATAGCCCATGCTCAGCTTCATGAGGAAGCGATCCAGCTGGGAGTTGGGCAGATTCTGTGTACCGGCAGAGCCAATGGGGTTCTGAGTGGCCAGCACCACAAAGGGGGCCGGCAGATCGTGGGTCACGCCGTCTACGGTGACATGACCCTCCTCCATGGCCTCCAGCAGCGCCGACTGGGTCTTGCTGGAGGTGCGGTTGATCTCGTCGGCCAGCAGCAGATTGGTCATCACCGCACCGGGCTGATACACCATCCGCCCCTGCTCCGGCAGGGAAAAGCCGATGATATCCGAGGGCATGGTGTCCGGTGTGAACTGCACACGCTTGGTTTCCAGCCCCAATGCCTTGGAAAAGGCCAGCGCCATGGTGGTCTTACCCACCCCCGGCACGTCCTCCAGCAGCACATGGCCCTGGGCCAGAATGGAGATCCAAACCTTCTCCACCACATCGTCCTTGCCGACGATGACCTTCCGCACTTCCCGCAGAATTTTCTCCGTTACTTCGTACATATTTTCCTCCGCTTGCTCCAAATCACCATGCCTGCAGCCACCACTACCACGGCGACGCCTGCGGCGATCCATACTACGGCGCCGGGGCCAGAGGTAGTCTCCTCCGCCGCAACCCGCAGCTCATATGCCTGTGCCGGGTCCTCCGGCGTGATCTCCAGGGAAAGCTCCTGCATCCGATCCAGCAGCGCCCCGGCAGCGAACACATAGCTGCGCTCGGCGGCTGGGATGGCCAGATACCGGGTATACAGAGCCTGCACCTCCTCCGGCGTGGCCACCGCCACATCCGTCAGTGCCTCGTTCAGGGCCGTCACCTGCATCTTTACATCCTCCGGCATCTCCTCCCGGAAGTCATACAGGCTCCGGCGGGCGGCGGACAGCCGCTCCATGGCCTCCTGCGCCAGAAGGGCCTGCTCCGTGGCCATGACATCGGAGCCGTCCGTCAGAATATGGCGGAAGGTGCCGTCGTCCAGCCGGTAGCGCATCAGCCCGTCCACGGCGCTGATGCCGTTTTTCACGAACCGGGCGTCCGTGGCCGGGTCCACTCCCAAGCTGCACAGGGCGATGATGACCTGCGCCGTGCTCTCCAGATTGGCGGCGTCCCAGCTGATGAAATCGCCCTCCGCCGTCTGCTGGTCAGACAGCCACGCCAGCGCCCGGCGCACCACCTCCCGGATGGTCACAGACTCCCCGGAGGTTCCGGTATACGTCACTGTGCTGTTCTGATAGGGCGCCAGCGCCTGCAGGGTCATGGCTGTCAGATCCACATCCGAGTTCCCTACCGTCAGGCCGAAGCCGCCCTCCGGCTCCTGCGCTGCCACCAGCGCCTGCAAAATAGCGGCTCTGGTGTAGACGGCATCCTCCGGCACGGCGAAGCGGGCGCTGTCCAGAGCGATCAGGCCGAAGATCCAGCCGTTGAGTCCCTGCGTTCCCAGAGATTTGGCGGCGGTGAATTGATATACGCCGTCGGCCAGCAGGTTCACCGACCGACCGTTCTTGTCCCGGCCGAAGGCGGTGGGGTCCGCTCCCAGCGCCAGCGCCGTCAGTGCGGTGCGCTGCCACTCCGTGGCTCGCAAGCGGTCCAAGCCCCCCTGCTCCCGGTACATCCGGGTCACATAGCGCTCCAGTGCCTTGCGGTAAGCGGAGGTATCCCCCTCCGTACCGGTCCGGCTCACGGCGATGGCCACCCAGTCGCTGACGGAGTCTCCCGCCGTCAGCTTATCGCTTTGCAGCAGTGTCTCCGCCGTGCAGCCCTGCGCTGCCGCCAGCGCATCCAGCGTCTCCTGCCCATAGGCGGGGATCACCAGCACCAGCGTCAGCAGTAGCGCCAGCAGGCGACAGCAGCCTCTTCTCATTCTATCGTTCATATCTTGCTCCTGTCATAGCGTAGTCCGGCACTCTGCGCCGCCGGGGAAGCCACCCGGCATTGACCGCCGGGATCGGCTCCTGCTTCTGCTCCCCGCAGCGGGAGCAGGTGTATTCGATGTAGCCCGGTGTTCCGTCCTCTCCCGGCTCCGTGCGTCCCGTCTCCACGAAATCATGCCCCAGAGGCGGCACCTCCTGCTGATCCTTCCGATCGCCGCAGACGGTGCAGACGGCGCTGATCTCGCCGGGATGGGTGCAGTCCGGCGCCACTGTCTGTGTCGGCTCACCCCAGACGTGCTCCTCAATGTAGGTGCCGTTGAGCCACTTACCGCAATAGCTGGGCAGCAGACCGTAGCTGCCGCCGGTGGAGCTGTATCCGCCGATGTCCTTGCCGTAGGCCAGCGTGAAGCGCAGATACAGGGTATCGCCGTCGGTGAGGTAATAGCCGGACAGGCCCTTACCGGCATAGGTATTGCCGCCCACGGAGTACATCCAGCCGGAGCCCTGAGTATAGTCGAACTCGCCCAGACTGTTGTTATCCGTCTGGCCCGTCAGGGTCAGGCCGTCCTGCAGGATCTTGCTCCACAGGTTCTCCGGGATGGCGGGATAGTCCATCATGCCGCCCCGGCTGATGCGCCGCAGATAGAAGCCCACGTCCATGGAGCCGGAGTATTCGTACTCGTAGCCCCACTCCTCCAGCGCCTCGATAACGGCATAGGAGGCCGGGGTATTCTGGCGAATTTTGTAGGTATACGGCTCCTCCATCACATCCAGTCCCACGGTGGTGGCGTCGATGACGATATAGGCCGTGCCGATGACGTCGCCGGTATCCACGAAGCGGTAGAGAATGCGATAGGACACGAAGGCGGAGTTGCCCTCCCCGTCCCAGGCCCGGACGGTAATGGTGTGCTCCACCGTATCGCCCACGATGGGATCCGGGAAGTAGAGCTGATACTCGTACACCGGGCCGCCGGTGGGGCCTGTGATGCGCTTTCCGTCCATCTGTACCTCGATCTGGCTGGCGTAGAGGGGAGAGCCTGTGTAGGCCGTGGCCTTCACCGTCAGGGTGAAGTTGCGGTTGCTGGTCTCCGTCACGCCGTCCAGATTGGTGACGATGGTGGGGGGATGCTCACCGATGGTGGGATGATCCTCATCGGCCTTCTGTGCTACATACCGGATGGAGAAGCGGACCTCCTCCACCGTGGTGTTCCCCTTCTTGCGGTAGAGGGTGATATGGTTTGTCTCATTCCGCACCAGCTGGGCGGTATAGTTCTTGCCGTCGGCGCTGGTAAGATACCGGCCGTTCATGGGGGTATCGCTGTTTTGCAGCTTCACCTTCAGCGTCTCGCCGTTGGGATTGATGAGATAGGCGTAGAAGGGCAGCGTGTCGTCTGTCAGCTGATTATAGGTGATCTCACAGTTGCTGAGATCCGTGATGATACGGGTGCTGGTATCGTCAGAAGGGCCTGGCTCCGGTTTTACCGGGCCGGGCCCGTCGTTATCCCCTTTGCCGGGATGATCACCGGGCTGCGGATTATCGCCGGGCTGCTCCGGCTGCTCCGGATTGTCTGTGGGATTCTCCGGCTGCTCCGGGGCATCGGGTTCCTCCTGGGGCGGCTCCTCGTCCGGCTGCTCCGGAGTCTCCGGCTCTTCCGGCGTGTCCTCGTCCTCCGGATCCTCCGGCTGCTCCGGGGCATTGGGCTTCTCCTGCTGGGAGGCGCCTCCCTGTCCCTCGGTGCGGATAGTCTGGGCCGGGGGCTGGGGCAGCGGCTCCGGCTCCTGCGTGGAAAGGCCCATCCCGGACAGCACCAGCAGCACCACCAAGGCCGCCGCCAGCACCAGCGCTCCGCCCCGCCATAGATAGGGTCGAATCTTCTTCATATACTCCTCATTCTCCGTGCCGCCGACTCCCGCAGTGCACGGGAGCAGGCGCAAAAAATATGGTGTCATCCTGCGTGGCAGAATAACACCATAACCATTCCTGGGATCATTCTAACGGCAACAGTAGGTCTCCCGGCTCGCATCTCAAGCGGCGGTCTCCCCTGCCTTCTCAGAAGCACGCTTCCAATGGCTGACTTTCGTCGGCGGGATAGACACCTCGATGCACACGGTGTTGGTCAACGTGGGGCTCGTCCCCGTTCCCTTGTTCAGCTTTGCACCTGACCCCACGGGGCCTTTGCAGCGCATTGCCTCTGTCCGTATCTATCAGAAGATATTATATCCTATCCCATATGGAAATGCAAGGAAAATGCAGAGGGCCGTCGAAAGATTTTCTTGACCTATGTCCGAAATCGTACTAAAATACATTTGTCCGGTTTCGGACATTATTTTTACGGAGGACTTTCTCTTCATGCGTATCCAACTATCCGAGCACTTCACCTATCGAAAACTGCTGCGCTTTACTCTGCCGTCTGTCATCATGATGGTTTGTACCTCCATCTACGGCGTGGTGGACGGTGTTTTCGTGTCCAATTTCGTGGGCTCCGATGCCTTTGCCGCCGTGAACCTCATTATGCCATTTCTCATGGTATTGGGTGCCGTGGGTTTCATGCTGGGCACCGGCGGCAGTGCGCTGGTGGCATACACCCTGGGGGCCGGCAACGAAAAGCGTGCCAACGAGATCTTCTCCCTGCTGATCTATGTGCTGATTGGGCTGGGTGCCGTGTTCACCATCGGCGGCATCGCCCTTCTCACGCCTATGTCCCGGCTGCTGGGCGCCGACGAGACCATGCTGCCTGTGTGCGTCAGCTACGGACGCATCGTCCTGCTGGGCCTGATCCCCTATATGCTGCAAAACACCTTCCAGAGCTTTCTGGTGACGGCGGAGCGGCCGCAGCTGGGCCTGTACGTCACCATTGCCGCCGGCCTCACCAACATCGCACTGGATGCTCTGTTCGTGGCGGTGCTGCAATGGGGCGCCGAGGGCGCCGCTCTGGCCACCATTCTCAGCCAGTTCGTAGGCGGCGTCATTCCGCTGGTGTACTTCCTCCGGCCCAACAGCAGCAAGCTGCGGCTGGGCCGCACCGCCTTCCATGGGCGGGCGCTGCTGAAGGCCTGCGCCAACGGCTCCTCGGAGTTCATGACCAATATCTCCATGTCAGTGGTGAATATGCTCTACAACTGGCAGCTGATGCGGCTCATGGGCTCCGGCGGCGTGGCGGTGTACGGCGTCATCATGTATGTCAACTTCATCTTCATCGCCATCTTTCTGGGCTATTCCATGGGCAGCGCCCCCATCGTGGGCTATCACTACGGTGCCGGGAACCGGACGGAGCTGCGGGGCCTGCTGCGGAAGAGCCTGTGCATCATTACCGTTATGAGCGCGGTACTGACGGCGGCAGCCCTGCTGCTGGCTCGGCCCCTGTCCCTGATCTTCATGTCCAAGGAGCCGGCCCTGCTGCCGGTGACCATCCGGGCCTTCTCCATCTACTCCCTGTCCTTCCTGATGGTAGGGTACAACATCTATGCCTCCTCCTTTTTTACCGCCCTCAACGACGGCTTCATCTCTGCCCTGATCTCCTTTGCCCGGACGCTGGTGTTTCAGGTAGCCGCCGTCACCGTGCTGCCCGTGCTATGGGATATCGACGGCGTATGGGCCGCCGTGGTGGCCGCCGAGACACTGGCTCTGCTCCTGTCAACGGTATGCCTTGTGGGCAAGCGGAAGAAGTATGGCTATGCGTAAGGGGGCGAGGATGTGACCACCATTCAGGAGTTCAATCAGATCGACGGCCGTATCAGCAGCCTGTATCATGCGGCGGCGCTGAAAATGGGACTATCGGACAGCGAGTTCCGCATCCTGTATACGCTGGCCGTCAACGAGCCGGGCTATCTCCAGTCTGCCCTGCGGGAGGCCACGGGTATGGGCCGCTCTACCGTCAATTCCGCTTTGAAGAAGCTGGAGCGGGAGGGCATACTGACCCTGTCCCCCGGCAGTGGACGGCACACCTGTGTCTCCCTGACGGCACAGGGGCATCGTCTGGCCGATAGAACCGTGTGCCGCCTGATCCGTCTGGAGGACCGTATTTACGCCGGCTGGACATCGGAGGAGCAGGCTCTGCTGCTGCGGCTGAACCGGGACTTCACCGAAAAGCTGGAGGCCATCGTGGCGTCTTTATAATGGGGCATCCCCCAAGAAGTAAAAAAGGACACGGCAGGCGCAGCCTGTCGTGTCTTTTTTGTGCTTGCTTACCGCACGATCTCGCCGACCTTGGGGTTGCCGGCAGCCTGAGACTCGTCGGTGTCGATGTGCATGGTGGTGACGGCGTCCTTGTTGACACGAACCACCACATCGTCAAAAATCAGCTTACGGCCCTCGCCGCCGCAGGCCACCTTGATGATCTCGCCGTTCTTCACGCCCATCTCGGCGGCGTCGGCCTCGGTGATGTGCAGGTGACGCTTAGCGATAATGACGCCCTCGGTCAGCTCCACCTCGCCCTTGGGGCCTACCAGCTTACATGCGCCGGAGCCCTTCACGTCGCCGCTCTCACGGACGGGGGCATCGATGCCCAGCGTGCGGGCGTCGGTGGCGGACAGCTCGATCTGATCCATCTTACGCACGGGACCCAGGATGGACACGTTGGCCATCTCCTTCTTGGGGCCCACCACAGTCAGACGCTCGTTGCTGGCGAACTGGCCGGGATAGGACAGGGGCTTGCGGACGGTGAGCTCATAGCCCTCGCCGAACAGCTTCTCCAGCGTCTCCTGGGTCAGGTGAATGTGACGGGCAGACGTTTCGATCATAAAAGACATGGTTTTTTCCTCCTAATTGTTGAACATTGGTCCACTATGAAAATCGTGCCGCAGCACGCTCCATACAACGATGCATCAAAGCAGGATACGGATGCCACCCAGCACCGGCACCGGCCGCTCCACGCCCCGGATAGCCCCGGTAAGGCCCATGCACCACCACACCGCCACAAAGACGGCCCACACCCAGCCCACGCAGGGGATGACCCCCAGCAGGCCGAAAATACCCAGCACCAGCGACTGGTTCAGGTGGAAGCGGCTGGCCTCCCGGTTCCCCGCCAGCACGGCGACGAGCAGACCGCCCCATGTGCAGTAGCAGACGATATCTGTGGTGCGCTTATCCATAGAAGTCATCCTTTTCCATATGCTATATGGCATTGTAGCACATTCTCCCCGGTGTTTCAAGAGACAGGGCGCTATAAATTCCCTTGCAATCCCGTAAAAATCTGCTATAATGACAGCATATTGCATCAGTAATATATATTATCCCTATTTATGAGGTCCTGCATCATGTCTGTGAAATTGGAGCTTTATCGTGTATTCAAGGAGGTGGCCGAGGCCGGCAACATCACCGCCGCCGCTCAGGCCCTGTATATCTCCCAGTCCGCCGTCAGCCAGTCCATCAAGCAGCTGGAGGGCGAGCTGCAGACCCGTCTGTTTGCCCGCAACTCCCGTGGCGTGGCCCTGACACCGGACGGCCGGATGCTGTACGAGTACGTCCGCAGCGCCATCGGCCTGCTGGAGACCGGCGAGGAGAAGCTGTCCCAGAGCCGGGAGCTGCAGATGGGACACCTGACCATCGGCGCCAGCGACACCGTCACCAGCCAGTTCCTGCTGCCGTATCTGGATCGATTCCACCGGCAGTATCCCGCCATCCACATCCAGATCGTTTCCGGCCGCAGCCACAAGGTACTGGGCCTGCTGCAATCCGGCAAGGTGGATATTGCCTTTGCCAGCACCCCCCAGGAGTCCGCCTCGCTGGAGACGCACCCCTGCTTCGCCACCCACTCCGTGTTCGTGGCGGCGGCGGACTATCCCTGCGACTTCGGCCATGTCTATTCTCTGGCGGAGATCGCCGCCTTCCCCCTGATTCTTTTGGAGCGCAAGGCCTCCTCCCGGCTGTATCTGGAGAAGTACTTCCTGCAAAATGGCCAGCGGCTGCATCCGGAGATCGAGCTGGGTGCACGGAGCCTGCTGGTGGATCTGGCGGCCATCGGCTTCGGGGTGGCGGGCGTCACGGAAGAATTCGTCCACGAAGAGCTGTCGAAAGGTCGACTGCGGAAGCTGGCTACGGACTTCGAGATCCCGCCCCGCAGCGTGGATCTGTGCGTCCTGCGGGACGTGCCTCTGACCCCGGCGGCCCAGCGGTTTGCCGACTTCGTAAAGGACAGCTTATCCCAGCGTTCAGGTGCGCCTCTGAACTGGGAGAACTGACAAATACCGGGAGAAAAACCAAGAAAAGCTTGGTTTTTCTCCCTATTGTTTTTCCCCCGGAAATTGGGCAGAATAGGGTCAATATGGTGGAGTACCAGCGACTATAATAAAGGAGTGTAGATCGTGGAAGCATTGAAAGAGCGCATCCGTCGGGAGGGCCGTGTCCTGCCCGGCAACATCATCAAGGTAGACGGGTTTTTGAACCATCGGGTGGACACCGCCTTCATGGAGGAACTGGCGGACGAGTTCGCTCGCTATTTTGACGTCAGCAAGATCACCATGGTGCTGACCGCCGAGGCCAGCGGCATCGCTCTGGCTACCATCTGCGCCAATAAGTACGGCGTTCCCATGGTGTTTGCCAAGAAGGCCAAGAGCGACAACATCGAGGGTGGCCTGTACCAGAGCGAGATCTTCTCTTATACTTACAAGAAGAAGGCCACCCTCATCGTGGCGCAGGAGTGGCTGGGACCGGAGGACAAGGTCCTTATCATCGACGACTTCATGGCTAAGGGCTACGCCATGCAGGGTCTCATCGACATCGTCCATGCCGCCGGCGCCGAGCTGGTGGGCATCGGCGTGGCGGTGGAAAAGGGCTTCCAGCACGGCGGCGACTCCTTCCGGGAGCAGGGCTACAACATCCACTCTCTGGCCGTTATCGAGGAGGCTACGCCCGACCACATCACCTTCCGGGAGGATGATCCGGTATGAAAAAGGTTTTAGTGCTGGACTTCGGCGGCCAGTATAATCTGCTGGTGGCTCGCCGTGTCCGTGAATGCGGTGTATACTGCGAGATCCGCTCCTGGCGGGAGTCTATGGAGAATATCCGGGCCTTCCAGCCTGACGCTCTCATTTTCACCGGTGGCCCCGCCACGGTGTTTGAGCCAAATGCTCCCATGGTGGATCCCGCCCTGTTCTCTATGGGCATCCCTGTGCTGGGCATCTGCTACGGTCAGCAGCTGATGATCCATCTGCTGGGCGGCCAGTGCCGCCGGGCCGAGACCCGTGAGTACGGCAAGGTAGAGCTGACCCATAACGGCAAGAGCCCTCTATTTAAGGATATCCCCGCCACCGCCGTGTACTGGATGAGCCACGGCGTGGAGGTGGAGACGCTGGCCCCCGGCTTCGAGGTGGTGGCCTCCACCGATGGCTGCCGCTGCGCTGCCATCCAGTGCGCCGAGAAGCAGCTTTACGGCGTGCAGTTCCACCCGGAGGTACTCCACACCCAGTACGGCAAGGAGCTGCTGCAGAATTTCCTATACGGCATCTGCGGCTTCACCGCCGAGTGGACCATGGCGTCCTATCTGGAGGAGGCCGTGGCGGAGTGCCGGGCCAAGATCGGCAGTGGCCGTGTGCTGCTGGCTCTCTCCGGCGGCGTGGACAGCTCTGTGGCTGCCGCCCTGCTGCAGCGTGCCGTGGGCGATCAGTTGACCTGTATCTTCGTGGATCACGGTCTGCTGCGGAAGGACGAGGGCGATCAGGTGGAGGAGGTCATGACCCACCAGTTCCATGTGGACGTGCGCCGGGTCAACGCCAAGGACCGCTTCCTCTCCAGGCTGGCCGGCGTCACCGATCCGGAGGCCAAGCGCAAGATCATCGGCGAGGAGTTCATCCGGGTCTTTGAGGCCGAGGCCAAGAAGATCGGCGCCGTGGATTTCCTGGCACAGGGCACCATCTATCCTGACGTGGTGGAGTCCGGTCTGGGCGGCGAGTCCGTGGTCATCAAGAGCCACCATAATGTGGGCGGCTTGCCAGACTGCGTGGACTTCAAGGACATCGTGGAGCCCCTACGGCGGCTGTTCAAGGACGAGGTGCGGCAGCTGGGTATCGAGCTGGGCCTGCCGGAGCAGCTGGTGTGGCGCCAGCCCTTCCCCGGCCCCGGTCTGGCCATCCGTGTCATCGGTGAGATCACCGAGGAAAAGCTGGAGATTCTGCGGGATGCCGATGCCATCTTCCGGGAGGAGATGGCTCTGGCGGGATTGGACCGTACCACCAGTCAGTACTTTGCCGTGCTGACCAGCGTCCGCAGCGTGGGCGTCATGGGCGACGAGCGCACCTACGACTATACGCTGGCCCTGCGGGCGGTGCAGTCTCAGGACTTCATGACCGCTACGTGGTCCCGCCTGCCCTATGAGCTGCTGGATAAGGTCAGCGGCCGCATCGTGGGCGAGGTGAAGCATATCAACCGCATCGTCTACGATATCACCTCTAAGCCCCCCGCAACCGTGGAGTGGGAATGAGGAAAAAGTGAACATGAGGGGCTGTAAAGCCTTGAAAATGCTCACTTTTTGAAAATCTCATTCCTCATTTGATAGCAAAATGATAGCAGATACCAAAGCCATTTTGTTTGTTCTTATTTTGGCGAGCGAATGGTTTGCAGGTTTGCTGTCGCATCCAATCCTATATTGAGAGCGAAAAAGGCTCTGCTGACTTTCTGTAAAAGAAGGTCGGCAGAGCCTTTTGTTATTCTTCGCTATGTTCTTTGAGGTCGGCAAGGAGCATATCACTAAGCTCCTGCGACGGCGTGATCTTGTGCCACTGACCGGAGGTGTCAAGCTCAGGGTAGCGGTAGCGCCAGCGGTCGTATTCTTCTTTGGTGATCTCGCCCGCTTTCAGCTTGGCGGCAGCCGCACCCCATGCGGCAAGCATCCTGTGAAGCTCCGCTGCGTCGCGTCCTTTATGGATATGAACGCGCAGATGCACCTCATCCTCACACTCGCAGACCTCAAGACCGTAGCGGTCTTCCAGCGTGAACAGCGTGTGCATCAGCCCCACATAGGAGTCAATGTCCGGTACATCCAGCGCCTTGGGCGAAACGTCAAGCGCCTGTGCCAGCGCAGCGGTCACGTCCGCTTTGGGCGTTCTGGAACCATTCTCGTACTGCGCAAGGCGGACATCTGCGGATTTCTCCGGGAAACCCAGCGCCATGCCAAGGTATTTCTGCGTCATACCCCGCATCGTGCGGAAAAAGTGGATGCGTTCACCAATCGCCATAATAGCCATCTCCTGTGTCGGTTGTCTTTGATAACGAGTATAGCAGATATGTTTAATTTCGTCAAGAAAAATCTAAGCAGATTTATTTAATATTTTCCTGCAAACCGACTTGACTTAAACTTATATGTATAGTACAATAGTTGTAATCTAAGCATATTAGCTTAATTCATAGAAATTTTACAATTTAGGATACCAACAAATGCAGAAAAAATGTCCGTTGTAAGGTGAGAGGGGGGAATTCAAAAGCCGCAAAACTGAATGACCGTCCAAGGGATACTTCCTCCGGGGAAGCACGCGATGAGACGAGCGTGCCAAGGAGAAAAGAAAACGGCACAGCGCCGAAAAGGGTTGCCTGTCAGAGTCCTGCGGATAGAACGGCAGAAGAAATCAACCACAAATCAGGAAAGGAAGGTATTTTGCCTATGGCAGGAGAAATTTTTATGAGAGTAAATGAAGTTGCGGAAGAGCTTGGCGTATCGGTTCCGTATGCGTATAAGCTCATCCGTGAGCTGAACGAAGAGCTGCGAAAGACTGGCTGCATCACCATTGCAGGCAGGATCGACCGCAAGTTCTTCCATGAGAAGTTCTACGGAACGAGAGAACCGAAGGAAAGAAGGGAATCGAATGGCAGCGTTTAAGGACAAGAAGAACGGCTCATGGTATGTGCAGTTTCGCTATACTGACTGGCGCGGTGAGCGCCAGCAGAAATTGAAGCGCGGTTTTGCGACCAAGAAAGAGGCGCAGGCATGGGAACGCGAGTTCCTGATGCAGAAGCAGGCTGACATCAATATGAGCTTCGAAAACTTTGTAGCGCTCTACGAAAAGGACGTCAAACCCAAGCTGAAGCTCAACACATGGCTCAGCAAGGAGCATATCATCCGCACAAAGATTCTGCCGTATTTCAAAAAGCGCAAGCTCTCGGAAATCACCGCCCGTGATGTGATCGACTGGCAGAACGAGATACGGCAGCGCACCAAGTCAAGCGGCGAAAGCTATTCCCCGGACTATCTCAAGAACGTTCATACCCAACTGAGCTGTATTTTCAACCACGCCATCAAGTATTACGGCTTGCAGATCAATCCCGCTGCAAAGGCCGGAAATATGGGCAGCGAGCAGACGAAGGAAATGCTGTTTTGGACGAAGGAAGAATACCTCAAATTCATCGACGCCATGATGGACAAACCCATGCTGTACTACGCCTTTGAAATCCTGTACTGGTGTGGCATCCGCGAGGGTGAGCTGCTGGCGCTGACGCCTGCGGACTTCGATTTTGAGAAGAAAACGCTCCGCATCAATAAATCCTATCAGCGCTTACAGGGCAAGGACGTTATCACCACGCCGAAAACGAAGAAAAGCAATCGCGTGATCCAGATGCCGGACTTTCTCTGTGATGAGATACAGGACTACTTCAAGCAACTTTATGGACTGGAATCGGACAGCCGTATTTTTCCTCTGTCCAAATATGCCTTAAAGCGCGGGATGGCGTTTGGCTGCAAGGCGTCTGGTGTCAAGGTCATTAGAATCCACGATTTGAGACACAGCCACGTTTCCCTTCTCATCAACATGGGCTATTCCGCCGTTGCCATCGGCAATCGTGTGGGACACGAAAGCGTGGAAATCACCTACCGGTACGTGCACCTGTTTCCTACTGTGCAGAAGGAAATGGCAGATAAATTGAACGTCGAAAGGAGCAATTAAGATGTCACTGAAAAACCGGGACAACCACAACCGCTGGCGCAACAAGACCGTTGCCTTCCGGGTATCACCGGAGGAAGATACGCAAATCGAAATCTTTGTCAAGCTCTCCGGGCTGACAAAGCAGGACTACATCACCCGCCGCCTGACCTACAAGGATGTGGTGGTGCAGGGCAATCCGAGAGTTTACAAGGCGCTGCGCGACCAGCTTGCCGCCGTGCTGGACGAGCTGCGGCGCATTGAAGCGGGCAGCAGCGTAAATGACGAGCTGCTGGATGTGATCGAAATGATCGCCGCCATCATGGACGGTATGAAGGAGGAAAATGCCTATGGAAAATGAAAATAGCAAAAAGAAAACGACCGCCCCGGACACATCTGTTGGCGCAGATGATGGGCAGCCGCTTCGCAATTCAACTGAGAACAGTATATCCGCTTTTGATGAAGAAATCAACGGTGATTTTCAAAACAACTCGGAAAGTCTGGACGAAATCTACCGCAGGATACAGCGGTTAACCGACCCGCATTACCTGCACACGATCTCCATGACAGAGCTGTACCAGACCGCATATCAGAGCAGGCCGCCCATTATCGACGGCTTGCTCTACGCGGGCGCGTACATTCTCGCAGGCGCGCCAAAGATCGGCAAATCATTTCTGGTGGCGCAGATCGCCTATCATGTCAGCACCGGCAAAGCGCTGTGGGACTACGAAGTCCATCCCGGTACGGTGCTGTACCTTGCCTTGGAGGACGATTTTCAGCGCATCCAGAGCCGGATGTTCATGATGTACGGCGTCAACGACACCGACCGGCTGCACTTTGCAACTGCGGCGGGCAAGATCGGAAACGGGCTGGACGAGCAGCTTGAGAATTTCGTGTGCGAGCATCCCGACACCAAACTCATTATCATCGACACCATGCAGAAGATCCGGGAGGTCGGCGGCGAAGCATACAGCTACGCCAGCGATTATGAGATCATCGGTCGGCTCAAGCAATTTGCCGACAAGCACTGCATCTGCGTTCTGACTGTTCACCATACCCGCAAGCAGCCTGCCGGTGACAGCTTCGAAATGATCTCCGGTACGACAGGGTTGCTCGGCTGCGCGGACGGTTCGCTGCTTATGCAGAAGAAAAAGCGCACAGCGCTGGAGGCAACTATCGACGTGGTGGGGCGCGACCAGCAGGATCAGATCCTCTATCTGAAAAAGGATGTCGATACACAGATTTGGAATCTTGAGAAGGTGGAGAACGAGCTGCACATAGAACCGCCCGATCATGTTCTAGAAGCTGTCTCTGGTCTAGTGTCCGCAGAACAGCCGGTGTGGACAGGCTCGCCCTCTGCGCTTGCCAATGCCGTCCATGTCGGTATGGCGGCAAACGTACTAAGCAAGTATCTGAATGTAAAGTCCGGTAGGCTGCTGGATGAATACCATGTCCGCTATGAGAACAAGATTCGTCATGAAGGTCGGTGTATCACACTGATCTTCGTAGCCGCAAACGAATAATCCGTGCGACGGCTGCGACGGTTGCAACGGTAAATCTGATACCGCCAGAATAACCGTCGCAATCGTTGCGACCGTCGCGGAGAAAGGTCGGCAGCACGACCTTTCGCGTCCCCTGTCTCCATCGAAAACTCCGCTGAGTTTGAGATGGATGTGGGCAAAAGATTATGCGCAGAGAATGCCTGCAAATAAGCTGCTGACCACGCCGGTTTTGCGGTTTGTATCCTCACTGCAAACCGCAAAACCGGCAGAGGCTTCCGCAGAAGCCGCATACCCCCTCGGAGAGCCCACGATACTTTGCAGCCGCAGGATGAAAGTATCATAGTGGGTTATTACACTTCCGCAGAAGTGCTCCCTCGGAAGCTACCCCATCCTGCGCAATCTGAAATCAGGAGGTAAACTGCCTATGGCAAGAGGCGACGGTATTCACCGTACCAACGCAAGAAATATGAGGCTGACCACTGCCAAAATCGGCAACGCGCAGCAGCACAACGAACGGGAAAAGGAATCCTATGTCAATCAGGATATTGTCCCGGAGAGAACGCACCTCAATGTCCATTTCAAGAAACCGGCCGCCGGATATGCGGAGATGTTTGAGCAGATGAAAGAGGATGGGATCATCTCCACCCGCGGACTGAAAGAGGACGCCTTTCTCTACGGCGAACTGGTCTTTGACGTAAACACCGCCTTTTTTCATAATCACGGCGGCTATGACTTCGCAAAACAATTCTACACCGACGCATACAAATCCGCAATAGAAATCGTAGGCGGAGAGCAGTACATTCTCTCTGCGGTCATGCACGCCGACGAGCGCAACCGCGCCATGTCCGACGCGCTGGGGCAGGACGTGTACCACTATCACCTTCATGTGGTCTACATTCCCGTCGTGGAAAAGCAAATCCTGTGGTCGAAACGCTGCAAGGATAAATCGCTGGTGGGTACGCTCAAGGAAACGATACAGCAGGTCAGTATGAGTAAAAAGTGGGATTCCAAGCCCGCGCTGGACGAGCATGGGAAACCGCTGCTGAACGCCAACGGCAAGCCTGTTCTCAAGAAATCCTACAGTGTTTTACAGGACGATTTCTTCCGCTATATGCGCGACACCGGATATGATGACGTGGAGCGCGGCGAACGCGGTAGCTCAGAGGAACACCTGACAGTGACGCAGTTCAAGGTGCAGCAGGAGCAGGCGCGGCTGGCAGAACTCGCAGAGCAGAACCGGCAACAGGAAAAACAAGCAGCAACGCTCGGCAGGCAGATTGAGAAAATTCAGAATCAGCAGGTCGATATGCGGGCTATCGAAAAAATCGAAGCGATGTCTATTCCCTTCTCATCCAAGGTTGCCGTGGAGCGTGAAGATTTTGAACACCTGTCTACGCTTGCGAAAAAGTACGTTGCAGCCGAGAAAAAGGAATCCAAACTGCAAAAAGCTCTGGACGCGGCAAACAGGCTGATTGCAAGGCTCAAGGAAGAGATTGCCGGTCTGAAGCAGGAGCTTTCCGAGTACAAATCCGTTCGCAGCAAGCTCCGCACATCGGACTTGGAACGCGAGAACGCAGAGCTTCGCGGAAAAGTTCAACGCTACGAGGACGTGATCCAGCGCAATAACCTCTGGCATTTCTTCCGTCCACGCAGAGAAAAAGCGGCAATGCGGGACGATGCCCGCTGATGCCGTGTTGAGCTGAGAAAAACGGATTTTATCGAATGGGAGCGTCCGAATCAAGCAGCATATCATTTGGGCGCTCCCCATGCAAAAATCAGCCTGTTTTTACAGGTGTAGAGCTGAGAAAAAATCTTGAAAATGTGCCTGTTTTTGCAGAACAGGCAGAAATGGAGGCAATATGAAAACCGGACTGACCAAACGGCAGAAAACGACCTGCATCTATTTTGATGAAGCCAGCAGCACCGTCGAAATTCAAACGCACAATACCGCGCTCAAAAAGCGGCTGGCACAGTACGCGGCAGAGCATCCCGACCTGTGCAGGCAAACCGACGATGATGAACAGGGTGGGCTGACTTTCGAGATCGACCGCAGACGATTCGCTGTCCGTCTGACTGCACCGTATTCGGATGAGCGCCGTCACGCAGCAAGCGAGCTTGCCAAGAAGAATGGATTGAAAGGGCGAGACAAAACCGGAAACAAGTGATTTATCTGCTAATGACCATAGGAACTGCCATGCTCCTATGGTCATTTTGTATGAGCAAGAAATATTGGTAATTACGCCCTTGTTCCCTGATCCAAAGTATGATATACTCATAATGATTTCAGCGAAAACTGATTTTTACGCACCAAAATATGAATTCAATTTGCTGTTGGAGTGAAGGACATGGCTGTAAGTTACAAGAAATTATGGAAGCTGCTAATTGATAAGGATATGAAGAAAAAAGACCTTTGCGCAGCAGCAGGCATCAGCCATGCGTCAATGGCAAAGCTCGGTAAAAATGAAAATGTTACAACCGATGTTCTTGTGAAGATTTGTACCGCTTTACAATGCGATATTGGTGATATAATGGAACTTACACCCGAGGTCAAGACCTGAAAGGAGGCGGCAAAATGCAAAGTAATACAGCAGCACAGATTTCTACAATAGCCGCCAAACCGATTCTCAAGTGGGCAGGCGGCAAGACTCAAATGCTGGGAGAACTGTTTCCAAAGGTTCCTTCTTCCTATGGACGTTACATTGAACCTTTTTTCGGTGGCGGTGCCTTGTTTTTTGCATTGCAGCCCGAAAATGCTGTCATTGCAGATAGTAACCCCGAGCTAATCAATATGTATCGTCAAGTAGCAGACCACGTGGACAATGTGATCAGCTACCTTGAGAAATACCAAAATACAAGTGAAATGTTTTATTCTGTACGCAGTTTAGATTGGGAGACTTTGCCCAAGGCAGAAGCTGCCGCAAGGACGATTTATCTCAACCGGACATGCTACAATGGACTTTATCGTGTCAATAAAAAAGGGCAATTTAATGTACCATACGGAAAGTACAAGAATCCAAAAATATGTGACACCGAAGCGCTTCATGCGGCGTCACAGGCTTTGCGGAAAGCTGATATTGTCTGTGGAGACTATTTCCTTGTTCTGGAGCATTATGCTCAGCCGGGTGATTTCATTTTCTTAGATCCTCCATATCTCCCGATTTCCGAGTATTCGGATTTTAAGAGATACACTAAAGAACAATTCTATGAAGAAGATCATGTTGAACTTGCAAAACAAGTCATGCGTTTGCACGAAAAAGGCTGTCACGTCATCCTGACAAACTCAAACCATCCTCTTGTGCATGAATTATATGCTCCGTTCAAAATTGATGTTATCCAAACGAAGCGTCACATTTCCTGCAACGGAAGTACACGAAAAGGCGAGGACGTGATTGTAACCGTTCCACCAAAGCAGCACTTTCTTATCAAACTTGCCCCTAAGCCTTTACCGGAACAGGTTTCTGCATATCCTCCTACACGGTTTATGGGTTCAAAGAGCAAACTGTTGTCTGAGATATGGTCGGTTGCTTCTCAGTTCCAAGCAGAAACAGTAGTAGATTTATTCTCTGGTTCTGGCATTGTCGGGTATATGTTCAAGGCCCAAGGTAAAACGGTAATCAGCAATGATTATATGTCCATGTCAGCAACTTTTACAAAAGCGATGGTCGAGAACAATAATGTTACCCTGCCGCTCAATGAGGCAAAGAGTCTGCTGGTTACGCACAAGGAATCCGATCATTTTGTTGCAAGCACATTTAAGGATTTGTACTATACGGATGATGAGAATGATCTCATTGATACTCTTCGCACCAATATTGCGGGAATACACGACCAATACAAGCGTGCGATTGCAATGACAGCGTTGATTCGCGCCTGTACCAAAAAGCGTCCTCGCGGTATCTTTACATACACTGGGAATCGTTATGATGATGGACGAAAAGATTTGCAAAAGACACTCGCCCAGCAATTTCTCGAAGCAGTTGACGCAGTAAATAAAGCCGTCTTTGACAATGGAAAGCCGAATAAGTCACGAAATGGTGATGCAATGGATCTCCGCATTGAACAGGCTGATTTGGTGTACATAGACCCTCCGTACTACTCACCCCTCTCCGATAATGAGTACGTGCGCCGGTATCATTTTGTGGAGGGACTTGCCCGAGATTGGAAAGGTGTAGAAATTCAGGAGCATACGCAGACGAAGAAATTCAAATCCTATCCAACCCCATTTTCAACAAGGAAAGGCGCAGCAGATGCGTTTGACCGACTATTCAAGAAATTTGCAAACAGTGTTTTAATCGTTTCCTATTCTTCAAATAGTCTTCCCACGCAAGATGAAATGGTGGCAATCATGGCGAAGTACAAAAAACATGTTGAAGTTGTTCCGGTAGATTACAAGTATTCTTTCGGAAATCAGAGTGATGCCAAAACGCACAGAAATTCGGTACAGGAATACCTTTTCGTTGGGTATTGATCGGAGGCACAGCATGAGCGAAAAGATAAAAATATGGCTAGTTGGAAATACCGGTCTGCGTAACCCCAATCGAATTCAGGAGGGATTCGCAGCGTATGCCGGCTCTCCTTTCGTCGGAAATTTAAGAGAAGAAAATGAAGTTGCCTTCATGAATTTCTTAAATGAAAAAGGCATTATTCAAAATGAAGCTGGAAAGGACGAATCCGGAAGTCACGCACGAAAGTGGCGCTTGATGTTTTCCAGAAACGGTTTTATTTATCCCCAGCTCAAGAAAAAAGATGGTAAGCAGGAAGAGTTAGGACCGCTTGATGAAATCACGCCATTTGGTAGAACCTTTCTGAAAGCAGACACGTATCCTGCTGTGCAAGAGTGCTTTCTTCGTTCAATGAGCGTTGAACAATATCCAACGCCTGATGGTATGCACTATTTTTCTCCGTTAAGATGGCTCCTGGCAATCATGCTGGAACTTGAGCGGCGAACCGGTTCTTCTGAATTGAGCAGAATCGAATTCGCACTGTGGGGACATACCACTAATCCCAGTAATAATTTGGATGAGGTTGTTGATAGGATTCTTGATCTGCGCCAACGAAGAGCTACTGCCCCAGCCAAGCGTTCTTTTGATAAGAAAGAAATTGCAGCCAGAGGCGAGAATTACGATAAGAAGCCTGATAATTTCTTGGATTATAGCGATATGAATATGCGGTATCTCCGTATTTCTGGAATTTTCCAAAGAAAAGGCAGAGGGCTTATTATTGTCCCGACAAAGCATGTGTTGGCAGAAAAACTTGCAAAAGCGACTGCAAGTGCTATGCCGATAATGGAGCAGTATAAAACACTCTGCAACGGTGCGCCTCTGCCTACTGATAACGCAGATATTGCAAAGTCTTTGCTTGACGATCTGATTAAGCAAATGCGAGAGCGGCACATTTTGTTTGACATTTCTGATCTCCCACTAAATACTGCCGCAGAAATCAATATTGCACGACAGCGGCTTGAGAATATTCTTGCTCAAACAGATGAAATCCAATATGCAAATGATCAGTGCAACCAGTGGCAGGAAATCAGAGACTACATGACTCTGCTGATTAGAGGCGGGGGCAAGCTGGTATATGACGAAGATAACGCCATTGAGGTACCTAAGGACGAAACTCCTGCCTACCTTGAGTGGACACTTTGGCGAGCTGCTTTAGCCATTGATCACATGGTTAATAAGCCTTATGAAGTCCGTGGTTTCAAATTGGATTCTGATTTTATGCCAGTTTCAGCAGCGGGCGGCGGCAAGGGTGATCTGTACTGCGAGTTTAATGATTTCACTATTCTAACGGAAGTCACTATGTCTACGTCCTCTCGTCAAGAAGCTATGGAGGGTGAGCCCGTTCGCCGTCATGTTTCGGATGCAGTTCTGAAATATGCTAAGCCTGTCTACGGAATGTTTATTGCAGTGCGTATTGACACTAACACTGCCGAGACATTTCGACATGGCATTTGGTATGCAAAGGGAGATGTAAAGCAACGTCTGGACATCGTACCTTTGACATTGGCACAATTCCAGAAGTATTTTGTCGCAATGTTTGAGGCAGAAAAGGCAAATCCTGGACAGCTTAGAGATTTAATCCTTAAATGTGAGTCAAGGCGGGATATATTAGAGGCACCTGCGTGGAAGCAGTATATTGATGCAACGGTTTCCGACAAGGTGACTGAGATCACAAATGGAGACGTAGCACAAAATGCAGATGAAGCACCCCTCATTCCTGCCGGTGCTATTGTTCACCATACAACGTTTGGTGTGGGGCAGGTTGTAGCGATCGAGGCACACTTCCCGGAGTGTTCCGCAACAATCGAATTGCCATATTTACATTCTTTGCCTGATGATGTAAATTTCTGCCCTGACGGGAGAAATCTGGTGCATGATCGTTTTGGAGAAGGAATTGCATACAAGTACGTAATTGTTTTTTCAAAAGTCATTATGAGGTTATCCTACCCGTCAGCATTTACTGATGGATTGATGATTGTGGATTAAACTTACATATTGAAAAGCGGTGAGGTAATGGAAAAGATCTGTAAGATAGTGTACTTTGACGAAGACTCGGTTACCGATTATGTTCAAATCGTAGCTGGTGGAGAACTTGAAAATACGACTGAATTATTGAAATCAAGGGATGCACAGGAAGCGCAAAGCGTTCAAGCCAACGGAAAAGTTGGAATTAGTGGAATTTTTAAGGCGTTGTTAGGCTGGGAGGCTGGAGCTTCTGCAGATGTATCTGCTGGGCTATCTTTCAATAGCAGCAAGATGGTAAAAAATATCGTTAAGAACACGATTTTAACGGACTTTCTGAAAACAATCGAGGATGTCAGCCAAGGGAGAACGAATTCACGGCTTCCCAAAGGCACCATTAAACAATTTAAAGGATATAAAATTAGTGCAGTAGAGGACTCGTTGTCATACATGGTAATGGTATCTCCATATTTAAGTATGTTAAAAAGCGGAAGCTCCATCCCTGCTGGTGAATTCAATATTGCTGTCGATAAACTCGACAATGCCCTTAGGCACGCCAAAGGATATTATGAATTTGTTGGAACAAAAGGAAGGAGCCGTGTAATATTACGGTTCAACATTAACTCTTTCCGAAACAGTTATACCATTAGTGATTTGCTAAAAATGGACTTGAGCATTTATGCTATAAAAGTTGGTAGAACTTCTCTAGAGAATCTTAATGTCAACAAAGAACTGGGAATGAAAGTTTCTTTAATTCCAAAGGATAATCCATCTTACGAACCCAATGCGGATGCTGAAGAAGCCGCTGCCACCAGTCCAACTTTAGATGTATTCGATGTCTTACTTGCAGGAGTTGAAGCAGATGACTGATAGAATTGTAATATTCTATGGTTCTAAAAAGGATTTTGAGGAATTGGTAGCAACAGAGACGAGCAAAGAACAAGTTACCATTCCATTTATGGAACTTATTCAGCACTATAATGCGCGATTGCGTCCAAATGAATCTGGCGTAAGAGAATCTGCGCTTAGTCGCAATATTGATGTAGATAATTGCGTTGTCAGAGCTGATGATTATGGTTCCGTTTTAGAACATGTTCTCTCTAATTTTGTTAATGTGGTTACACTCAATCATGACATTGGAACCTTGTTTGTTCACAACCCACCAAGAAAAGTTAGAGATTCCTTACGCTCTGCCTATGGTGATGATATAGAATATTTAGGAACCCAGTATCCGGATTTGTCAAGAGAAAAGCTAAAGGAAGTCTATTCAAATATTGAAAAGGACATTTTAGGACAAAGTAATTGTAAGAAGCAGATCATCAGTGGTATGTATCGCCTGATTGCAAAGGCAAATAACAAGCCAGTTGTTTTAATGTTATATGGCCCCTCAGGAGTCGGCAAAACCGAGAGTGCTAAGAGTATAAGTAAAACAATGGGCGGTGAGCTTTTAAGAATCCAGTTCTCAATGATGCAGACTACAGAAGCATACAATTATGTATTTGGTGCTGAACATTCAAAAGGAAGTTTTGCAAGGGACATGATGGCAAGAGAGTCAAATGTTATTTTAATTGATGAGTTTGATAAAGTTAATCCAGCCTTTTATAATGCTTTCTATGAACTGTTTGACGAGGGGCGCTATGTTGATACAAATTACGATGTAAACTTAGGACAAGCCATTTTTCTACTAACTTGCAATTTCGGTAGCGAGGAAGAAATCAAAAAAATCCTAGGCCCAGCTATGTTTTCAAGGATAGGATGTTGCATTGCATATGAAGAGCTTTCTACAGAACAGAAACAGACCATTGTTCATAATTGGTATGAATCTATTCTGTCCGTCCTTAAAGCTGATGAAAAAGAGGAAATTGAAAAAACAGATATTTTGGATTGGTTCATAAAAAACGCCGAACGATATGACAATATTCGCATCCTGAAAACAAAATTAGAGAATGCCATATTTGATAGGCTGTCAGAGGTGTTTATCATTTCCTAAGCACGACAACAGTTAAGCTTCATAGTATTAAGCAAATCCCATAGGTTTGAAAGGAGAGCAGAAAAGTGTGAGAGTTCCTTTGCAAACGCCCCATATGCGTGATATGACAGCAACCACAGTTGATGTTGTCTCTACTTCTTCTTCAACAGCAAACGCATCTCCTGTTGTATTACATCAAACGGATATGCTTAGATTCAAATTTATTCCAAGCCTTGTGAAGAATGAGAAAGAACCGCAGAAATCCGTTTCGGGAAAACTTCTATACGAGAAAAAGCGAAAAAAGGATGATGTTTTCCCTACCGACAGCGGTGATGTATCTTCCAAAGTCTCACGCGGTTCTGTTAAAGCTGGCGACTGGATGGAATTTCAGTTGGACACTAGTGAAACCTATGAATTATACCATGGGCTAGCACAGCTATATGCGTTATACGGCAATATGAAAGACATACCGTATGGAACAGCTACTTATACTCGAGTTGATAATGCTTTCCGTCAATTCTTGTCTATAATTCAAAATGATCCTTCAGCAGCTCGAATGATTGGAAATGAGGAAAATTTTGATCTCGTCAAAACACTGCTAAGGCTGATTACTCAAACCGAATCTCTTGAGTCTCTGAAGAAGAGTCTTATGGAGTTGCAGGACGATAATTTGCAGCATCTAACGACAACACTGAATATTGAAAAACTTCAACGGGTTGCCACACTCATGGCAGACAACCTCGATAACAATAGCGAAGAGTTCTGGCAAACTACTGTTTTCAAGGAAAACCAGTGGGTTCTGGCGCAAATATTTGCGTGCCCTTGCACAATTTTTTCTGATAAAGCCTATGTTGGAGGCAAGGGTGTAGACAATAGTGGCGGTAATTTGTGTGACTTCATATATCAAAATCGACTATCACAAAATGTAGCGCTGATTGAAATCAAAACCCCTTGTACAGAGATAATTGGAAACTCGTATCGCGGCACTTATAGCTTTAGTCACGAATTGAGCGGTGCAGTAAATCAGGTTTTGAATTACCGTGATAATCTCACAAAATCCTACTATACCCTATGTCACCAAAGTGCTTCTCAATTTGAGGTGTTATCTCCTAAATGCGTTGTTATAATAGGCAAACTTGCGTCCATGAATTCGACACAAATTGCAGCTTTTGAGAGCTTTCGCAATAGCTTAAGTGGAGTACAAATTCTAACGTTTGATGAGCTATATCAGCGCGTTATAGATCTTATTGCTATTTTGTCCGAAACACCATCTCCAACGCAGCATACTCCTAAACTAGAGGACGAGGGTGACGAATTCCCATTCTAACCATATTGCCAATTCTTCAACATACATGATATAATATAAATATCTCACACAGCAAATTTCCGCTATTGATAGCATCCCCTGATAGCTTTTTGATAGCAGAAAGTCGGATACCCCATAGGATGGGGATAATTGGTATCAAATCAAGCCAAATGGAATCAAACGGTCTATACAAAAAAGTTTAGAGTGCGTTTCCACTTGGCGAGTGGGAATAACCTCACGCATCAAAAGAGCGCTCTCCCCATTCCGGGGAGAGCGCTCTTTTTGATGCAGGGAATTACTCAGCAACCACAGTATACCAAATGTCGCCGTTGGTCTGAGTCTGAGGCACGACCTTGTAGCCATCGGCCACGAAGTTGCGCCGGCACCCTCAGCGGAGTTGTTGGAGGGGTCGAAGTTGATAAATGTACCACCCTGAATGATGACCTTCGCCGTACCATTCTTGTAAGCGCTGTCCACACAGTTGATCAGAAAGTTGTAGCCATACAGATCGCCGAATGGCTCGCAGGCGAAGGTACCGCCGTTGATGATGAGGGTACCCTCCTGAACCTGCACAGCAGTACCGCCGCCGTAATAGTAGCCGTCGTTGATGGTCACAGCAGCGCCCTTCCGGACGTTGATGCCATAGCCGCCGTTGACGCCGGTATCAATGCCGCCGTTCTCGCCCGCATTGATGGTGGTATCTGCATCGATGATAAGGGCGCAGAAGTTCGTATTGTTGTTGCCCATGTTATCGGGGGTGATGATCTTCTTCTCCAGATTCAGCGTGGTGGGCTGGGAGATGACGATGCGGGCCGCAGCCGTATCCTCAATGTTGTTGGTCTGGATATCCTTGGTAACAGCCACGACGCCGCCGGTGGTCAGAGCCTCCTTCAGTTCCGTAACGTTCGCCACAGGGTAAGTGGCGTTGGCGTCATAGGTGGTATTGAAGCTGTCGCTCTCCACGGTGTCCTGCGTGGCGTAGACGGTGAACTTGACACCCTCCAGCGTCTTATTCATGTACTCGTTGCCGGCGGCCTCGTCCATATGGGCGGATACGGTGATCACTTTGGAAGCACCGCCGTTGGCAGTCAGATGGCCCTCGGTGTTCATGTCAAAGGTTTCCTCGCCAGTCTTATAGGTGAACTTGATGACCTTCAGCAGGCCAGTGTCGCCCTCCAGACCGGTGACGACGATCTTATACTTCAGGGCCAGATTGCCCTTGTTGACGATCTGGAAGGGGGTCAGGGTGTAGGTGCAGCCCGGCTCCCACAGGGGCGTTTTTCCATCTTCGGCGAAAGCGGTACCGTCTTTCGTTGCCCATGCCAGAGTGTCGATCGCCTTGCCAGTCTCATCCTGAATCTCGATATCCAAATTACCGGCCTGAATTTTGTTGACACCCGTGCTTGCGGTGTCGGTGAACCATGCGAAAGTAGCGCCTACCAGCATGGCCAGGCACAGAACCATGGCCATGACGCTGCCCAGCAAGGCCCGTTTGGTACTCTTGCGGTTTGTCATCGTATCTTCCTCCTATTTTTTTGCGTGTGCGGCGACGAGACTCTCGCATGGGGAGTACGGATCCTCACGTCGGGGCTGCGCCCCTCCTCAGAACGCCACTCCCTTTGGGCCCCCCTTATCGTTTCATCTGAAACGATAACCGCCCATGGGCGGTTCGGCGTACACATGGATGTACACATCCATAGCACCGCAGCCGAAAAAGCACAAGGCTTTTTCACAAATTTTCGTCATTTTCTTCAAAAAAGCGCCTCAGGCAGCAAAAAACACCGCAGGGTGGGGAAATTCCCCGTCCTGCGGTGTTTTATATGGCACCCCCGGCCAGATTCTAACTGGCGGCCTACCGCTTAGGAGGCGGTCGCTCTATACAGCTGAGCTACGGAGGCGGATACCCCGTTATTTTACCCCATAAGCAAGGCGCTGTCAATGCCTCACTCCGTCCGGAATACCTTCTCGAACTCCTCTGCCGTCATGGTCTCGTTGGCCAGCAGATACTCCGCCACCTCCACCAGCTGGGGCCGGTACTGCTCCAGAATGGCGATGCAGCGGGCGTAGGCGTCGTCCATGATGCGGCGGATCTCGCCGTCCATCTCCGCCGCCGTTTTCTCGGAGTAGGGCCGGGTCTGGGCCATGGACTTGCCGATGAACACCTCGTCGTGTCCGGCGTCGAAGGCCACGTTGCCCAGCTGCTCCGACATTCCGTAGGTGCCCACCATCTTCCGGGCCAGCTGCGTGGCACGGCTGATGTCATTGGAGGCCCCGGTGGAGATATCCCCCAGCACCAGCTGCTCCGCCGCCCGGCCGCCCAGCAGCCCGGCGATGCGGTCCAGCATATAGCTGCGGGAGAGGTACGACCGATCCTCGTCCGGTAGATAGATGGTCATGCCGCCCGCCTCGCCCCGGGGAACGATGGTGATCTGATGCACCGGGTCCAGATCGGGCAGTGCGTGCATCACCACGGCGTGTCCCGCCTCGTGATAGGCTGTCAGCCGCCGCTCCTTCTCCGGGATGACCCGGCTGTGCTTCTCCGGCCCGGCGATGACCTTGATGATGGACTCCTGCAGATCCTTCATGGTGATGAAGGACTCGCTGCTCCGTCCCGCCAGCAGGGCCGCCTCGTTGAGAAGGTTCTCCAGATCGGCGCCGGTAAAGCCTGCGGTACCACGGGCGATCTGTCTCAGATCCACGTCCTCCGCCAGCGGCTTGTTCTTGGCGTGTACCTGCAAGATCTCCTCCCGGCCCTTGATGTCCGGCAGCCCCACATAGACCTGCCGGTCGAACCGTCCCGGACGCAGCAGCGCCGGGTCCAGAATATCCACACGGTTGGTGGCAGCCAGCACCACCACGCCCTCGTTGGAGCCGAAGCCGTCCATCTCCACCAGCAGCTGGTTCAGGGTCTGCTCCCGCTCGTCGTGTCCGCCACCCAGACCGCTGCCACGCTGACGGCCCACGGCGTCGATCTCGTCTATGAAGATGATGGCCGGGGCGCTCTTCTTGGCCTGCTGGAACAGATCCCGCACACGGGAGGCGCCTACGCCTACATACATCTCCACAAAGTCCGAGCCGGAGATGGACAGAAACTGTACTCCCGCCTCACCGGCCACCGCCTTGGCCAGCAGCGTCTTACCGGTACCCGGAGGGCCTACCAGCAGCACGCCCTTGGGGATATGCGCCCCCAGGTCCAGATACTTCTGGGGCTCCCGGAGGAACTCCACGATCTCCCGCAGCTCCTCCTTCTCCTCGTCGGCCCCGGCCACATCCTGAAACGTGACCTTTTTCTCTCCCGGCGTACTGACCTTGGCCTCTCCAAACCGGGACAGCTTGTCCTGCGCCCCGGCTCCGCCGCCGGCCATGCGGTTCATGAGATTCATCAGCAAAATGAAGCCCAAAAACGCCAGCACATACGGCAGCAGCAGCTGCAGCCAGTTGGTGGAGTGGTCTGCGTGATAGTTATAGGCGGTGATAATGCCACTGTCATACTGCTTTTGCACCAGCTCGTTGAGATCCTGATAGAACAGGTCGAAGTCGTACAGGTCGGAGGTAACGGTGCTGCCCCCCTTCAGCTTGGCCGTGATCCGGGTGTCGCTGATGGAGAACTCCTGCACCTTCTCCTCTAAAAAGTATTGCCGCAGCTCAGAGTAGGGGATGTCCCCGGCGGTCCGCATGGCGGACACCACATAGGCCACCACGCATACCGCCAAAATCACCATCAAAATGGTGCCGAAACCGATCTTTCTTCGTTCTGCCAAATGCTTTCCTCCTCTCAGCCGATGGCCCGCACGCCCTGCCAGCTGCTGCCCCCGGTCAGGGAAATGGCCAGCAGCACATGGGCCTTCACATTGCCCACCGGGATATAGCTCTCCTCCCAGTACCGGGCATCATTAGAGCCGGAGCGATTATCACCTAAGAAAAACAGGCACCCCTCCGGCACGGTAAAGGAGGTCTGGTTGGGGCTGATCGTCCCGCCCTGCTGGTCCAGGTAGTCCTCCTCCAGCCGCTGGCCGTTGATGTAGACATAGCCGCCAGAGAAGGACACCGTGTCCCCCGGCAGGCCGATGACCCGCTTTACCAGCAGCTTATCCAGCTCGTCGCTCCAGAAAGTGACGATGTTCCCCCGCTCCGGCACCGGGTCGCCCATCACATAGGGCAGCTGCCACGAGATCAGCAGCGTCTTTTTGGGGATGGTGGTCTCCATGGAGCCGGAGGGTACCCAACTCAGCTGCAAAAGTACCCGGAACACCAGCACCACCACCACTGCCGTGACGATGAGATAGCCGAAATCCGACCAAAAGGCGGCAAAGCCGCTCTTTTTCTTCTTGACCGCCGCCCCGCCGGAGCTGCTTTCCCCATCGAGTCCGGCTGCATCATCGGGACCCGCCGCACCGGCTGCATGGTCGGCGCTCGCCCCGTCGGCAGAACCGATCATGCTGTCAAAGTCCGCCGCCGGTGCCGCTTTACCTCCGGCCACCGAAGCGGCTCTCCGGCCGGCCGAGACGGACTCCCCGTCTACCGGCGTTATCGGAGCAGTCTCCTCCGAGGTCATCTCCCACGGGTCCCGCTCCCGGCGGGCCTTATCCTCCACCTGCCGGACAGACTGCTCCCTCGGCTCTGCCTGAGCCTCCTCTGCCGACGTGGCCTCTACCGGAGATACCTTCTCCTCCGGGGTCATCTCCCACGGGTCCCGCTCCCGGCGGGCCTTATCCTCCGCCTGCCGGGTACGGCTGCCCCGGCGTTCCGGCTCCTGCCTGGGGGTCGCACCGGCCAGCCGCCGGCCCTGATAACCCCGCTTCCGTTCCTCCACAGACCATTCCTCCTTCCGACCGCCGGCCCTCTGCCGGCACAGCGCCGCTTCTCCTGCGCTGTCGCTTACTTACTGTATACCTCCGGCTTCAGCACGCCGATGTAGGGCATATTGCGATACTGCTGGCAGTAGTCCAGCCCGAAGCCCACCACGAACTCGTCCGGCACCTCAAAGCCCGCCAGATCGGGGTAAATGGGCTTTTCCCGGCGGGAGGGCTTGTCCAGCAGGGTGACGATGGTGATGCTATTGGCTCCCTTGGCCAGCATATAGTCCTTCAAAAAGTACAGGGTGTTGCCGGAGTCCAGAATATCCTCCACCACAATGATATCCCGGCCGGAGATATCCCGCTGCAGATCACGGGTGATCTGCACCACGCCGGAGGACTTGGTGGCGTTCTGATAGGAGGACAGGCCGATGAACTCCACCTCGCTCTTGCACTGGGTGGCCCGCACCAGATCCGCCATAAACAGGAAGCACCCATTCAAAACGCCCACAAACAGCGGGTTCCTGTCGTGGAACTCATCGTAGAGCTGATTGCCCATCTCCTGAATGCGGTCATGGATCTCCTGCTCACTGAACAGGACCTTCAGGATGTCCTGATCCATATTGCTCTTAGCCATTACTTTCTTCCTCCTGATCTTTCTCAATCATCAAAATATTTATACTGCTGCCGTCTTTCCCCGGCAAAAATCTCTGATCTGTACCCACGCCGTATACGGCGGCGGGTTCTCCGTTTATACACACCACCGGGGTGGTTCGCCGTCGCCGGGGCGGCATCCCCCGCTCCGTCAGCAGGCGCTTGACGCTGCGGCGGCCTCTGGCCCCCGGCAGGGTCAGACCGTCTCCCCTTTGCGGACAGCGGAGTGTCCATTCGGACATTTTCCCACCGTCCGAAAGCGTCAGGATATGGTCCGAAAACCGGCCCGTTTTGGACAGCCCTTCTCCGTCAGGGGGCGGGGTATTTTTTTCGCTTCTCCACACCCGGACGAGATAGTCTCCCCAGACCTGCTCCCCCTCCGACAGGGTCAGGGGTAGGGGCAGGGGCGGCGTCATCTCCAGATGCAGCACATCCTTCTCCCGCCATGCCGTGACGCCCTCCGGCAGATCCAGCATCCCGCCCTCCCGAAGGGTCAGCAGGGCCTCTATGTGGGCGGCGGATACATCCTTCTTCCCGACGGGGAGCCGCTCCAGCAGCAGCCGGAGCATCCGGGGCCGCAGCTCCTCCGGTGCCGATCGCAGCACAGCTTCGGACACCGATACGGCGGTGGGTGCCGATGTGAAATCAGGCGAAATATCGCCCGTGCGTGTACATTCTGAGGGCTTATCCGACTTTGACGACTCCTCCGGCAACGTGCCGGGAGGCGGTGCAGGGCTGGGTGCAGCGGGGTCCCGGCGGCCAGAGATCTCCGGGGCATTGGGCTCACCGGCTGACGGACAATCGGATACGGCTGTCTCCAGATAGGAGCGGGCCAGCCGATCCAGAAAAACATTCTCCCGCCGCAGGATAGCGGCGGCCCGCGCGATGCTCCGTTCCGGAGCGGGGTGGAGCTGTGCCAGCAGGGGCCACACCTCTCGCCGCAAGCGGTTGCGGGTGAAATCCATGCTGTCGTTAGTCTCGTCCTCTACATGACCCAGCCCGTGGGCCGTGAGATAGGCCTCGATCTCCTGCCGAGGGGTCTGGAGCAGGGGGCGGATCAGCCGTCCCCGCACCGGGGGAATGCCCGCCAGCCCCTCCGGGCCGGTGCCGCGCAGCAGGTTCAGCACCACCGTCTCCGCCTGATCCGACAGGTGGTGGGCGGTGGCGATGCGGGAGGCTCCGATGGCGTCGGCCGTGCGCTCCAGAAAGTCGTAGCGCAGGCGGCGGCCTGCCTCCTCCACGCCCCAGCCCTCCTGCCGGGCAATGGCCCGGACGTCGCCCCGCTCCACATAGAGCGGCACGCCCAGCTCCCGGCAGAGCCCGGCCACGAAAGCCTCGTCCCGTCCCGCCGTGGGGCGCATCAGATGGTTATAGTGGGCGGCGGCTACGGCAAAGCCCCGGCGGCGACCCAGCGACGCCAGATAGTGTAGCAGGCACACGGAGTCCCGGCCCCCGGACACGGCGCACAGCACCGTCTCCCCGGCGGCGGGCAGCATCCCCTGCTGCTGCATCCACGGCATCAGATCCATGACTCGTTACTCCTCGTCGTAGCGGTTTTCCAAGGTGCCGAAGGTGGTATACTCCGGCATCCAGCGCAGCTCCACCTTGCCGGTCTCGCCGTGGCGGTTCTTGGCCACGATGCACTCGGCGATGTTGCGCTTCTCCGAATCCTCTTTATAGTAATCGTCACGATACAGGAACATGACGATATCGGCATCCTGCTCAATGGCGCCGGACTCACGCAGGTCCGACAGCATGGGGCGCTTGTCCTCACGCTTTTCGTTGGCACGGGACAGCTGGGACAGGCACAGCACCGGCACCTGCAGCTCCTTGGCCATGATCTTCAGCATACGGCTGATATCCGACACCGCCTGTTGGCGGTTCTCGCCGCTATACCCCTTTCCGCCGGCGGAGGTCATCAGCTGGAGGTAGTCAATGACCACCAGACCCAGATTCTCGATGCGGCGGCACTTGGCGTTCATGTCCGCCACCGTCAGCAGGGGATTATCGTCGATGCGGATATCCAGACGGCTCAGGGAGGAGGCGCCCTCAGCGATCTTCACCCAGTCGCTCTCCCGCAGGTCGCCGCTGATGAGGCGGGTATTTTCGATGAGGCCTTCGCTGGCTAGCAGGCGGGTCACCAGCTGGTCACGGGACATCTCCAGAGAAAAGACGGCCACCGTCTGGCCGGACTCCTTGGCGGCGTTCAGGGCTACGTTCAGAGCCATACTGGTCTTGCCCATGCCGGGACGGGCGGCCAGCAACAGCAGGTCCGACTTGTTCAAGCCGTTGATCTTACCGTCCACCGCCGAAAAGCCGGTGGACAGACCCGGCAGGGTCTTGCCCCCCTGAGCGCTGAGCTCCGCCAGATGCTCCATGACCTCCTGCAGCACCACCTGAATGGTGGCCATGCTCTGGGCGCTGCGGCCCCGGCGGATGGCGTAGATCTTCTGCTCCGCCGCCTCCAGCACGTCGCCGGGGGCGCCGGTCCCCTCCTGCACCATGGCGGTGATCTCCGCCGCCGCTGCGGCCACCGACCGCAGCAGCGCTTTCTCACGCACCAAACGCACATACTCCAGCACGTTGGCAGAGGTGGGCGTCACCTCCATCAGCTGGGCCAGATACGCCCGTGTGCCATCGTTGGCGAGGCCCGCCTTCTCCAGCTCCCCGGCCACGGTAAGGCCGTCGATGGGGCGGGAGTAGACGAACATGGTGTAGATAGTCTCGAAAATTTCCCGGTTCTGACGGAGGTAAAAATCGTCCGGCTGAAGCTGGTCCATCACGTCCTTGACGCAGGCGGCGTCAATGAGCATGGAGCCCAGCACGGCCTGCTCTGCCTCTGTGGAGTGCGGCATTTGCCGCAGAAGCAATTCATCCATGAGGGAACTCCTTTCGGGGATTTTTCTGAAGGGGGTGGGGTGTGCTTTTCTTTTTGCCTCCGGCGGGGGCTTTTTGTTTGCCTCCGGCGGGTAACTTTCTTTCAGTAGCGAAAGAAAGTACCCGTCGGAGACAAACAGAAGGGACTGTCAAGCCCCAAAAGCGCCGGCAAGACCAAAGGGAAGTTACTTCTCCTCGCAGACCAGCACATAGACGGTGCCAGTGATCTCAAAGCCCAGCTTGGCCTTGACCTCGAAGCTGCCGAAGGTCTTGATGGGCTCCGCCAGCACCAGCTTCTTGCTGTCCAGCTCCATATCGTGCTGGGCCTTCAGCTGCTCGGAGATCTCCTTGGCGGTGACGGCACCGAAGAGCTTGCCGCCGGCGCCGCCCTTGGCGGCGATCTTCACCTGGCAGCCCTTCAGCTTCCCGGCAAGCTCCTGTGCGGCGGCCTTGGCCTCTGCATCGGCCTTGGCCTTGGCCTTGGCCTGCATCTTCATGGTGTTCATGGCGTCGGCGGTAGCCAGCACCGCCAGATTTTTAGGAAGCAGGAAGTTGCGGGCGTAGCCCTCGGCCACCTCGATCATCTGGCCCTTCTTGCCCTTACCCCGGACATCCTGCTGCAAAATCACTTTCATGGAATTATTCCTCCTTATTCTTCAAAATACTTATCAATGGCACGCAGCAGCGTGGTCTTCGCCTCCGCCACCGTCATGCCGGAGCACTGGCCGCCGGCGGTGGTGGAGTTGCCTCCGCCCCCCAGCGTCTCTACCAGCACCTGTACGTTGATCTCGCCCAGAGAGCGGGCGGAGATGTAAATACCGTCATCCTTACGGTACAGCACGAAGGATGCACGGACCCCCTGCAGGGTCAGCATCTCGTCGGCGGCCTTGGCGGCAATGACCCGGTCGCACTCCTGATCCAGCGCCGCAATGGCGATGTCGCCGTGGTAGAGCTCCGCCCGGCGGATGATATCGTAGCGGGAGATCATGGACTGGAGGTCGCTCTGGAACATCCGCTGTACGTCCGCCGTATCCGCCCCGGCCCGGCGCAGGTACGCTGCCGCCTCGAAGGTGCGGCCGCCGGTGCGATTGGTGAAATTCTTGGTGTCCAGCACGATGCCGGCCAGCAGCGCCTCGGACTCCGCTTTCAGCAGGTCGCCCGGCTCAATGAGATACTGGAGCAGCTCCGTCACCAGCTCCGACGCTGAGGAGGCGTAGGGTTCGTGGTAGTTCAGGGCCATCTTGTCGATGTAGCTGCTGCCCCGGCGGTGGTGGTCGATGACCGCCACCCGGTTGCAGGCGTCCAGCAGAGGTTCGGACTCCACGCTGCCGGGGCGGTTGGTATCCACCACCACCAGCAGCGTCTCCGGCTGGACCCGCAGGAAGGCATCATCGCCGCTGAGGAAGGCCCCCTGATACTCCGGCAGGGCCTGCAGGCGGCGCAGCATCGGATGGGCGGCGTTATTCTCCGTATCGATGACGATGCGGCACTTCTTGCCACGTTTGCGGACGATGGCGCACACGCCTGCGGCGGCGCCCAGTGCGTCCATATCCGCATAGCTGTGGCCCATGACGTAGACCTGCTTGGCCTCGTCGATGAGCTCCGCCAGCGCATTGGCCATGACCCGTGACTTCACCTTGGTGCGCTTCTCCGTAGCCTTGGAGCGGCCGCCGTAGAACTCGAAATTCAGCTTGTCCTTCACCACTGCCTGATCGCCGCCACGGCTCAGGGCCATTTCCAGCGCCACGGAGGCGTTTTTGAACAGGGCCTCGAAGCTGTCGGCATCCCGGCCCACGCCAATGGACAGGGTGGCTGCCACGCCCTCCCCGGCCACCACCTCACGGACGGCATCCAGCACGTCGAAGCGCTTGGCGGCAAAGTCGGAGAAGCTCTTCTCCTCGAACACAAAGAGGTAGCGGTCCCGGTCGTATTTCAACATCATCCCCTCGCTGCCGGCGGACCACTGGCTCAGCTTCTCCTCCAGCATGGCCCGCACCGCAGAGCGCTTGCCCTCCGGGGTGGCCTTCATCAGGTCCTCGTAGTTATCCACCATGAGGATGGCTACCACCGGCCGGGTCAGCTCCAGCGTCCGGCGCATCTCCTCGGTGTCGGTGACGTCCATCCAGTAGGTGGTGGCCAGTGCGCTCTGGCCGCCCTCCGGGTGGCTGACGCCGCCGAACACTCGATAGGTGCGGTGGTTCCACACCACGGTCTCCGGGGCCTCGGTCTTGCCCTCCAGCAGCCAGTGGAAGGAGATATTGGGGAACACCGTCTCCAGATGGGCATCGAAGATGCCCTCCCGCTGCTCCGTCAGCTGGAGGAAGCTCTCGCTGCTCCAGAGGATATCCTCCGTGGCCAGATCAAAGACCATCATGGGCAGGGGGGTGAAGAGCATATTGCTGGAGCGGGCGGAGTCCATGCCGCCGTAAAACCGCTGGATATACTGGCGCAGACTCTGCTGGGTAGCCTTGCTGCGGCGGCGGCCCAGCAGGAAAAAGGCCACGGCGGCCACGCCCTCGCCAATGGCGAGGCGCACGTCAAAGGGGATCGCTGCCAGGGCAAACAGCACCAGGCACAGCGAGAAGATCGTGATATTCGTCCGGAGGAGTCGGGCGATCCGTTTATTCAAGGCGCATCCCTCCCTGTTTTGGCGGACTGCGCTGTTCCGCCATTTTGAATTACATTATTATAGCATAGTTTTTCCTCTGCTACAACGTCTTTCTTATCGGTTTGAAAAAGTCTTTTCCGGGGTATTTTTTCGGCGGAGGGATCGGGGAAATGCGGGTTTTGCGAGGGGCGGCGAAAAAAGGGGGAAAGAAAGGCTGTACAAATGCGGAGAAATATGATATACTTTGTGTAAATCGTTGAAAAGCGATGGCCTTTTTTGTATTTTTTGCGGAGGCGGCGGGCCTTCGTGATCAAATAAACGAGGGGATTCCCCTCACCACTTTTGCACAGGACAGTCGGGCGGGCCGCCGGACTTCTCCGGCGATACAGCGCCGCAGAGAAACGTCGGGAGCCGCCTCTATTTTGCCGTGTCCGTTTGCGGAGCAGCTGCGTCCGCCGACGGGCAGTCTGTCTGTGCGCTACTTATCTTGTAAAGGAGAATATACAACACATATGGCAGAAAAATTGAAGATCATTCCTCTGGGCGGTCTCAACGAGATCGGCAAGAACATGACCGCCTATGAGTACGGCGGGGAGATCATTGTGGTGGACTGCGGCATGGCATTCCCCGGCGATGATATGTACGGCATCGACTGCGTCATCCCCGACGTCACCTATCTCATCAAGAACAGATCCCGGCTGCGGGGCCTGTTCATCACCCATGGCCATGAGGACCACATCGGGGCCATCCCCTACGTCCTCAAGCAGGTGAATATGCCCATCTACTGCACCCGCTTTACCGCTGGACTCATCAAGCTGAAGCTGCAGGAGCACCGGCTGCTGGACAGCACCAAGCTGGTGACGGTGGAGGCGGGCCAGACGGTGAAGGCCGGAAAATTTCAAGTAGAATTTATCCACGTGAACCACTCCATTGCCGACTCCGTGGCCTTCGCCATCCACACCCGCATGGGCGTGGTGGTCCACACCGGCGACTTCAAGATCGACTCCACCCCCATTGACGGGGAGGTCATCGATCTGGCCCGGTTCGGCGCTCTGGGCAAGGAGGGGGTGCTGGCGCTGCTGGCGGACTCCACCAACGTGGAGCGCCCCGGCTACACCATGAGCGAGCGGATGGTGGGCAAGACCTTCCAGCGGCAGTTCACCGGCTGCAAGCAGCGCATCATCGTCACCACCTTCGCCAGCAACGTCCACCGCATCCAGCAGATCATTGACGCTGCCGCCGCCTGCGGGCGGAAGGTGGCCGTTACCGGCCGCAGCATGGAGAACATCATGAAGGTCTCCACGGAGCTGGGGTATATGAAGATCCCCAAGGGCGTGCTGATGGACATCAACCGCATCAAGGGCCTGCCGCCCCAGCAGCAGGTCATCATCACCACCGGCTCTCAGGGTGAGGAGATGAGCGCCCTGTACCGGATGGCGTTTTCCACCCACAAGCAGATCGATATCGGGCCGCAGGACAAGGTCATTATCTCCGCCTCCGCCATCCCCGGCAACGAGGTGACGGTGGGCCGGGTCATCAATGAGCTGTTCCGCAAGGGCGCCGACGTGGTGTACGACAAGGCGGATATGCTGCACGTGTCGGGCCACGCCTGCCAGGAGGAGCTGAAGATCATCCACGCCCTGACCAAGCCCAAGTTCTTCATTCCCCTGCACGGTGAGCAGCGGATGCTGCAGATCCACAAGCGGGTGGCGGAGGCCATGGGCATGGACCCCCGGAACATCTGCGTGGCCGAAAACGGCTCCGTCATCGAGCTGACCACCAAGCACATGAAGTGCGAGGCCTCCGTACCCGCCGGAGAGGTCTTTGTGGACGGCTCCGGCGTGGGTGAGGTGGGTGCTGTGGTGCTCAATGACCGGAAGCTGCTGGCCGAGGACGGCATGGTGGTGGTGGTACTGAGTATGTCCTCCCACGACCACCGGCTGCTGTGTGAGCCGGAGATCGTCACCCGCGGCTTCGTGTATGTGAAGGAATCCGAGGAGCTTTTGCAGGAGCTGCGGGAGCTGGCCATGTCCACAGTGGACGGAATGGCTGCCCGGCGGCGCAAGGACGACAACGAGGTGTGCCGTGCCGTGCGCTCGGCGGTGAGCAGCTACCTCTATAAGCACACCAAGCGCAGCCCCATGATCATCCCCATGGTCACAAAGCTGTAAGAGGGGAATATAGGAAAACCGCTGGCCGTTACGGCCAGCGGTTTTTTAATGTCAGCGGCGGTCCCGATAAACCGGACATCTCTGATACTCTTCGCCGTAATCGGGGTTGCAGGTGTACTTCACCTGCGGGTCATTGGTGGCAAAGTGCTTGCCGCAGAGCTTGCAGACATACTCGTCATTGTCGTAGCTACTGAGGCAGCCCTTGCTGATGTAGTCCAGATAATAACAGCGAGCCATGATGTGTTCCTCCTTGTTAAAATTAAAAGCATTTGGTTGGCTTCAGCCGCATGACGACGATTCGACCGTCATCCTTATGTTCAATAGAATAATCCTCTCCCAGAATTTCCCTGATGGCTTCCGCCAGTGCGGCTTGTTGACGAACAAACACACAATCGGTAACGCCAAGATTCTGAATCGGATGATATTCATAGGAAAACGCTTTGCTATCGGTGAGTTCAGGGACACGATGCGCTAAAAAATCATAGCTGCGCACCATCCCGTCTGTACGTCCGGAGGCACCACTTTTGTCGATGACGATCTCCTCCGGATTGCGCTCCGTCCCGTCGCAAATGGTCTTTAGGATTTCCCTTGTCAACGGGCTATTTTTATACCGCTTTACCAGAGACGTTCGGTATCGCTCCGCTTCCTCTTCCGCCTGCTGTTTTCGCTTGCGATCCTGCATTTGCACGGCCTGCCACTGTTGTTCCTTTTCCGTCTTTTTTGCAAAATCCCACAGAGCCGAAAGTAGGAAAAACAGCACTGCCACACCAACGATTCCAATCAGCACTTCCACTCTTCATCACCATCTACTTTCCACAGTATTTTTTCTCATTATATCTATTTAAAATAGTTATGTCAAGAAAATATCCTAAATAACCGGATAAGATTCAGCAGACTATATAGTACAATTATCAAAAAGCGTGGAGGTGGGTCATGGAGAAGAAGCAGTTTGCCCGACGGATGTCACAGCTGCGGCAGGCCAAGGGCGTATCGGCTCGTGATATGAGTCTTTCGCTGGGGCAGAGCGCCGGGTACATCAACAACATCGAAAACGGCGTGAATCTGCCGTCCATGTCCACGTTCTTCTACATCTGTGAGTATCTGGGCGTGACGCCGGAGGAATTTTTTGCAGCAGAACTCGCAGACCCGGTACGTCTGTTGTCGCTGAGCAAATCCCTGCGGCGGCTCAGCAGCCGCCAGTTGGAATTGTTGGAGCAGCTGGTACAGGAAATGAAATAAATCGCTCTCCTCAAGGGGGAGGGCGATTTATTCTGTCTCGGATATTGCTGTAAGCGGACAGAAATCGCCCCGGAGGGCTTTGTGGAGCGCTCCGGGGCGATAATGTTTTGTATTATTATCGTAATAGATTACAGTTCGTATATCTCCGTAAACTTCTTTTCCAGATAGGCCACGTACTCCTCCGGGCGGAAGGGGCCGCAGACGGACTCAAAGAGGGCCACAGGGTCCTTCATGCAGCCGTACTTCCAGATCTTCTCCTCCAGCCAGCGGTTGATGGCGGTGAGCTTGCCGGAGCGGACGGCGGCCTCCACATCCAGATCCTTCTGCATCTCCAGCAGATACTGTGCGCCGTAGGCGGAGCCGATGGCGTAGGAGGGAAAATAGCCGATGTTGCCGTTGGCCCAATGGGAATCCTGCAGGACGCCCTCCCGGTCGGAGGGGACATCCACGCCCAAGTACTCCTTATACAGGCGATTCCATGCGGCGGGCAGGTCGTGGGCGGTGATGGTGCCGGCGAACATCTGCTTTTCCAGCTCATAGCGAACCATGATGTGCAGGCAATAGGTGAGCTCGTCGGCCTCGGTGCGGATCAGGGAGGGCTGGGAGCGGTTCACCATGCGGTAGAACTGCTCCTCCGTCACGTCCACCAGCTGCTCCGGGAAGTGCTCCTTCAGCCACGGCAGCAGGACGGAGCAGAAGGCCCGGCTGCGGCCGATGATGTTCTCGTAGAACCGGGACTGGCTCTCATGGATGCCCATGGAGACGCCGTTTCCAAGGCAGGTGCGAGCCAACTCCCGGCCGGTGTGGAGCTCATAGAGGGCGTGGCCGCCCTCGTGGACCACGGAATACAGGGAGGAGGCCACCTGATCGGGGAAATAGTGGGTGGTGATGCGGACGTCGTCACGGGAGAAGTTGATGGTGAAGGGGTGCTCCGTCTCGCCGATGATGCAGTGGTCTCGGTCGATGTCCATGACATCCATGATGAAGTCGGAGAACTGGCGCTGGATCGCCACGGGGTAGTCCCGGTGCAGGGGGGCGTCGTCCACCCGGTCGGCGTGGGCGGTGACCTGTTGGATCAGCGGCACCAGCTTCTCCCGCAGGGAGGAGAAGAAGGCGTCGCACTGGGCCACCGTCAGGCCACGCTCAAAGGTGGAGAGCATGGTCTCGTAGGGGTCCTTCTCCGGCTCCCAGTAGCCGGCCATGCGGCGGCTGGCGTCGAACATCTGCTGGAGATAGGGCTCGAAGAGGGCGAAGTCATTCTTCTCCTTGGCCTCGTGCCACACGGCGTCGGACTTGGCGGACAGCTCCTGATAGGCTACGTATTCCGCCACCGGAACACGGTGGGTGCGGTCGTAGTCACGCCACAGCTCCTCCGCCTTCCGGCGGGTGATGGGTTCCAGCTCCTCACGGTTTTCCATAAGGGTGCGGAGCATCTCCATCGTCTCCGGAGCGGTGGTGAGCTCATAGCCCATGCGGGAGAGCTCACCCAGGGTGCTGCCCCGCAGCTCCGTCGTCCCCTTGGGGGCAATGGTGGCGCCATCGTAGTACATAAGGCCCGTTGCGTGGTTCAGGGCAAAGGTGGCTTTCTCATAGCCTTGCAGCTTTTCCAGTGCTTCTTGGATGGTCATTGCGGTTCCTCCTTTTTCGTTGTGGATTCATCGGCGGGCATCCGAGCCTCCGCCCAGTCAGACAGCTGTTCCAGAATGGGCAGCAGGCGGCGGCAGTCCTCGGTGGGGGCGTACTCCACCCGCACCGGCACCTCCAGATACTCCCGGCGCAGGATCAATCCGTCCCGCTCCAGCTCCCGCAGAGCCGAGGCCAGCACGGTGTTGCTGATACCATCCAGCTTGCCCCGCAGGGCATTGTAGCGGATGGTCCCGGCGTTGGTGACGGAGCACAGGATCTGCACCTTCCACTTGCCGCCGATGAGGGACATGGCGTAGTGCAGGGGACATTTCTCCATACAGGGGCAGTCATAATGGGACACGGTCAGTTCCTCCTTACCTGCTCAGCTTTATCTGCGCTCTTGCGCTTTGGGGAGAATGTGTTATCATTATAGCAGGTAGCAAAACCGGAGTAAATAACCAAAAAGGAGAAAATCACCACTATGAACATCTATTTGCAGGGACTGACCATGGGATTGGCGTATGTGGCCCCCATTGGCTTGCAGAATCTGTTTGTCATCAACAGCGCCCTGACTCAGAAGCGCAGCCGGGTCTATCTGACGGCGCTGATCGTGATTCTGTGGGACGTCTCGCTGGGCGTCTCCTGCTTTTTAGGGGCAGGCGCTCTGATGCAGGCTTTGCCGTGGTTGCAGAAGGTCATTCTGGGGCTGGGCAGTCTCATCGTCATCTGGATCGGTATCGGGCTGCTGCGGTCCAAGGCATCGCTGGAGGGCGGCAAGGATGTAAACGTGCCGGTGTGGAAGCTGTTCACCACCGCCTTCGTGGTGACGTGGTTCAATCCGCAGGCCATCATCGACGGCACCATGATGCTGGGGGCCTTCCGGGCCAGCCTGCCCACCGGGGGCGATCTGCCCTTTATCTTCGGCTTCGGCAGTGCGTCGGTGATCTGGTTTCTAAGTCTCTCCACCATCGTATCGCTGCTGGGCAGCAAGTTCAACGAGAAGATGCTGAACATCATCAATAAGGTGTGCGGCGGTGTGATCATTTTCTATGGCTGCAAGCTCATCTGGAACTTCGTGCAGCTGATGGGCTGGGTGAAGTAAAATCGAAACAGCAAAAGAGGCTGGGGGGACAACCAACCTCCTTTGCTTTGAGGAGTATGGAAAAGATAGGAAGATATCAGAACAGAAGGCCCCAGGCCAGGAAGCCCAAGCAGGCTACCAGACCCACGAACAGCAGGACCACCACCAGATAGCCCATGATGTCACGGGCAGACAGCTTGGCGATACCCAGAGCGGGCAGCGCCCAGAAGGGCTGGATCATGTTGGTCCACTGGTCGCCCCAAGCGATGGCCATAGCGGTACGGCCGGCGCCGATGCCCAGCTCTGCACCGGCGGGCATCATGATGGGGCCCTGCACGGCCCACTGGCCGCCGCCGGAGGGAACGAAGAAGTTCACGATACCGGCTGCCAGGAAGGACAGCATGGGGAAGGTGACGTTGTTGGAGATGTTCACGAAGAACTGGGAGATGACGCCTGCCAGAGACACACCGGCCTCATTCTGCACCACCATCATACCCATGATACCGGCATAGAAGGGGAACTGCAGCAGCACACCGGAGGCGCTGCCGGCGGCTTCCGCCACAGCGTCCACATAGCGGCGCAGGTCGCCGTGGAGCAGAATACCGAGGAACATGAAGATCATGTTCACGATGTTCAGGCCCAGCGTAAAGCCGTTGGTGACGAAGTAGTAGATGATATACACCAGAAAGGCCAGGCACAGGATGCCCCACAGGATCTTGGAATGCTCCAGCTTCTCAGCGGGGGTGTTGATCTCGTAGGTCTTATCCTCGTCCTCCACCAGCAGGGTGGGATCGATGGTGACGGCACGCTCCCGGTCAGGGTGCATGGCGTAGTTGATGAAGGGCATGGCCAGCAGCACCACGGCGCACATGATGATATTCATGGGGTGGAAGATGGTCTCGGTGATGGCGGCCTGATAGGTGACCTCACCGAACTTGGCGCCGGTGACCAGCGTCAGGGGAATGGAGCCGGAGAGACCGGCGTGCCAGATGACGAAGCCGGAATAGGCGGAGGCGATCAGCAGGGGATAGTCCACGGTGGGGACCCGCTTGGCCACCTCCTTGGCCAGCAGCGCACCGGCCACCAGGCCGAAGCCCCAGTTGAGCCAGCAGCACACGGTGGAGACCATGGTGGTGATGACGATAGCCTGCATATTATTGTGGCACAGACCAGCGGCCTTCCGCAGCACCTTCTTACAGGGCTTGGCGGAAGCCATGGCGGAACCCAGCACCAGCACCAGAGCCATCTGCATGGAAAAGGCCAGCAGACCCCAGAAGCCGTCGGAATTGCCCCATGCAGCCAGCACCTTGATGGGACCCATGCCGGTGGCGAACATGGCTGCCACATAGACCACGAAGGTCAGGATGACGGCAAACAGGAATGCATCCGGCAGCCAGCGGTTCACAACACGCACGCAAGCGTTGGTGAATCTCTTGAACATACTTTTTCTCCTTACATCTTGAATGCCGCCCGTGGCGGAACAACACACACATCGTATGTTGATATTATTCTATCTCCGTAATAAAAAAATTGCAACCGTAAAGTTGACTAAAGTTAACAATCAAAAAACTTATCTCGTCGTATATATTAACTATTATTTAACAAAGTTCGTCCGTTTATGCTGCTTATAGTCCTGTATTGTAGAATGATTCTGCAGACTTTTTCGTGGAAACTGCGCAGAGCAGCGGAGTGTCTTTCAAGTCACGTAGACAAATGGTACAATTTGGCAGTTTTTTCGGGTGTGATACAAAATCCTCACGGAGCGGAGGTACTTCGGCAGGCAGGGTGCGAAAATTTTCTCACGATGGTTTTTCCAGCCCTTCGGGGATAAAAAGGGCACCGGGTGATCTGAACTGCACCCCATTTGTTGGACAGTATGGGATTGATAAGCAAAAACTAATTGATGTATTGGATGCGAGAGCAACAAGAAGCAAATCGTTTAATGCAGATATAGTTGCGCTGCATAACGGGTCTGTCCTCTTTGCGCGGCGATATAAAAAATGAGCCGCCCCCCCTCCAGTAACGGGAAGAGGTTCGGCTCGAAAAACGGAAACATGAGTTTCCTCACTGTCAGTATATGCAATTCCCGTAAAATAGTCAAGAGGGTTTTGAAAATGAGCGTTGAAATCACCGACAACAGCAAAGAGGTTTCTGGCGCCATCCATCAAGTAGGACAAGCCATGGCGGACACTGGGGCTTTCTGCAAACCTGGGAGTCTCTGCAACAAGGTCATTGGCATAGAACGGTGGTCATTCGCTATTCCCGGAAGTCTCTGCGGGCATTGCGGGCTTTCTGCAAATGGGAAAGTCTGGTGCAGCCAGAGCCGAATTCAACGCAGCCAGCGCATACACACAGCGGCGCAAGCAGCGCAAGGCAAGCGTAGCCAAGCGGTTACAGGAGACACGGCTAAAATGCGGATTGAAGCAGCAGGATGTAGCAGAGCGAACGGGAATCAATGTCGTTACTCTGTCCGGCTATGAAATCGGTAAGAATGAGCCGAACATGGAAGCACTTGTGTCTCTGGCCGATGTATACGGTGTGACGCTGGACTATCTCATGTGCCGGGTCGATTCATGACAAGGCGATAATGCAAAACAGGCGGCCCCCATCAGCATAAGGGGCCGCCTGTTTTTTTGCGGTGAGCGATCTACAATTTTTGTAACTTTTCAGGTGATTTGGGAGATTCTTCCAAACACCAAGTTCGGCAAAATAACGAAAGTCCCGGAACCGTAGTGATTCCGGGACTTTGACGTGTGGTGCACGGTACAGGACTCGAACCTGTGACCCCATGCACGTCAAGCATGTGCTCTACCAGCTGAGCTAACCGTGCGAACAAAGGTATTTTACCGGAAAGTCCCCCGTTTGTCAACACTTTTCTTGCCAATCTGAAAAGTTTTTGTTATACTGCTGTCAAAGAACATCGTAGGCGCACAAGGAGGAACACTTCATGGAGAAAATCGCACTGGTCACGGGCTCCTCCCGTGGCATCGGCCGGGCCGTGGCCACGGAACTGGCCCGGCAGGGCTGGGCCGTATGTATCAACTATCGGGAGAGGGAGGACTGCGCCCGGTCACTGGTGGAACAGCTCACCGGGGAGGGCTGCCGGGTGATGGCGGTGCAGGCGGATGTGGCCTGCCGGGAACAGGTGAATGCCATGGTCCGGCAGGTGGAGGATGCCTTCGGCCCGGTAGCGCTGCTGGTGAACAACGCCGGTGTGGCGGGACAGGCCCTATTTCAGGACATCACCGATGAGCTGTGGCACCGCTACTTTTCCGTCAACGTAGACGGCGCCTACCACGCCATTCAGGCGGTGCTGCCTGCCATGCTGCACCACCACGAGGGGTGCATCATCAACACCTCCTCCATCTGGGGACTGCGGGGCGCCAGCTGCGAGGTCACCTACTCCTGCACCAAGGCGGCCCTCATCGGCCTGACCCGGTCTCTGGCGGCAGAGCTGGCCCCCACCCACATCCGGGTGAACTGCGTGGCGCCGGGCGTCATCCGCACGGATATGCTGGATGCCCTGCCCGCCGAGGTACTGCCCCAGCTGGCGCAGGAGACTCCCATGGGCCGCTTGGGAACGCCGGAGGACATCGCCCACGCCGTGGCGTTTCTGGCCTCGGACAAGGCGGACTTCATCACCGGGCAGGTGCTGACCTGCGACGGCGGCTTTATTTTGTGAGAGCGGGAAAAAAGTACCCGTCGGAAAGCCATTGGTTTTCCGGCGGGTCTTTTTTATTCCGGTATGGGCAGGCCGTGGAGCATCACCCGTCCGAAGCAGGTGAGGCTGCGGCCGCTGCTGGGGGGCAGGATCACGTCCGCATCCGCCCGGCGGCGGTTGAGGCTGAACAGATACACCACCCCCAGCGGATCCCGGTAGTACTGCTTACAGAGCATATCGCCGTCCACGCAGAAGATGCCCACGTCTCCCGCCCGCAGGGGGTCGTGGTTCACGTACACCACCGAGCCGTCGTGGATATAGGGCTCCATGGAGTCGCCCTGGATCCGCACCGCCAACTCCGCCCCTGTGGGGACCTCACCGGTGACGGGCAAGGGCTCATAATCCTCCCCGAATACCGGGGCGGCATAGCCCGCTGCAGCCGGGGAGCAATACAGCGGGATGACACGGGGCGCAGGCTCCGGGGCGGCGGCCTGCAGCTCCTGCTGCATGGTCCCCAGCGCATCCGCCACGGTGTGGAGGGTCTGGCGCCCGGAGAGGCCCAACCGTCGGTACTTCTCCAGCAGGCTCCGCTCCTCGTCGCTGACCCCCTCTCCCCCGCCCCGGTAGGCATCCCGATACAGATAGTTGGGCTCCACATGAAGGGCATCGAACAGCCGCAGCAGCACCTCCTCCTTGGGAGCGCTGATGCCGGTCTCATAATTGCCCACCGCCGACCGGGATACCCCCAGCCGGTCCGCCAGCTCCGAGCGGGACAGGCCCAGCTCTTCCCGGCGCTTCTTCAGCTGATCGCCAAAGCTCATGGTCACGCCCTCCTTCGACTTCTTTCGACGGTTTCACTGTGATGCTACCATATTTCTTGTTTTCTGTCAAGGCATTTTAACAAGAAACTTGTTAATTCCCTCTTGACATAACAAGATTCTTGTGATAGTCTTAGTTTACTCACAAGAATACTGGCATCACAAGGGTATCATATCCAAAGCTACTGGTATTTAGAACCGCTGGGCCGGAGGATCGTTCCTGCGCCCCGTCGGAAGACGGCATCAGCTTCCGGGCAAAAGGAAAGCCGACGGGTCTTTTGCAAGACTCGTCGGCTTGGAAGGGGTGGACACTTTAGATCCCCCCTTGTATTCAACTGAGAAACGGCAAAAAACTTAAAAAATAAATTTTTTTGCCCAAAATTTTGCGCTTGGCTTAACCGGAATCGTGGTAAACTCTGCAACAAAATTTCTGTATAATTATTATAGCATACATCCCAAGTCCTGTCCAGTCTTTTCGACAAAAAAATTTCAGGAGATGTTATGGTATGTTAAGAGGGTTATGGGCCAAACAGTTACCCACAAAAAAATAGCACCGATGCCCCCGTATTGAGGACATCGGTGCTATTTTTTTGCAGGCAACCTATTTTTTCAATGGCAGGTTTGCGTCCTGCTCATATCCGCCGACAAACCGTATTCTGATTTGGGTGGCAGAGAGAACTGTTATCTGTTCAATAATTCTTCGGATAAAGTCATCGTTAAATTCAGTAAGGTTCAAGTTTTCCTCATTGTTGATATAAAGCAAGGCTTGTTGGTACTGGTATTCCTGTGCCTGATCTGCCATCTTCTTTTTCTGGATTTCCTGCAGTTGGCTGGTAAGGCCCATTTTCTGTTCAGAAAGCTGCCGTAACTTGGCGGCATAGAATTCGCTATCGCCACCCTGCGCGATAATTTTAACTAAGGCCGACATTTCCTGCTGCAACTTGTCTATTTGCTTTTCCAGTGATTGCGGTGTGATTTGATTCCCGGAAAACAGGATAATGTTTTCTTGAACATCACGCAGATTTTTCAGGATATCTTCTTTGTCCTCGACCACTTTTTGAATACATTGGAGGATTGCCTGATGCAAGGCTTCTTCCGATATGGTTGGTGAATGCTGGCAGTATTTTGTTCCGAATTCCAATCGACTGATGCAGCGCCAGACTACTTTCTTCTTGCCCTTTTTTACCCATGTGGTCCGGCGATACATGGAACCGCATTCCCCGCAAACCAGCCTTTCGGAAAGTGCATACTTGCTGCAGTATTTGCCCAGCGCACTCTTGGTTTTCTTTTGGGAAACCTTCTTTTTGCTGTTCCTTCTGGTCAGTTCAAGCTGGACATTTAGGAAATCCTCACGAGAGATAATCGCCGGATGGTTGTCAGTGATGTAATATTGGGTGAGCTCCCCGTTGTTTTTCTTCTTTTTCTTAGTCAGGAAGTCTACGGTGTAACTCTTTTGCAGCAGTACATCGCCCATATATTTTTCATTTCGCAGGATATGTTCAATACTGGACAATCCCCATTCTGGATTCCCCCGCGGCGTCAGTATGTTTCGCCGTTCCAAGGCTTCCTTGATCTGACGCAGGCTGCGGCCCAGCAAGAACAGGTTAAAAATCATTTTGATATGTTCTGCTTCTTCCGGCACAATCTCCGGCTCTCCGTCCTCTCCTTTTTTATAGCCCAGCATATTCTTATAGGGAAAGGCGAAATTTCCTTGACTGTACCCTTTTCGTTTGCCCCATTTAACATTGTTGCTCAGAGATTCGCTTTCGCCTTGGGCGAAAGCACTGGTCCATGTGAAGAATATTTCGCTTGTTACACGGGAGGTGTCCAGTCCTTCTTTTTCAAACCGGATGATAATGCCCCGATCCTTGAGCATTCGTATGTACGAAATGCATTGCAGGGTATTTCGGGAAAATCTGGATAGCGACTTTGCCAGTATCATGTCGATTTTCCCTTTTTTGCACTGCTTTATCATTTCCATAAAACCGGGGCGGTTCTCATCTCTGGTTCCGCTGATGCCATCGTCTGAAAAAACGCCAGCATATTCCCACTCAGGATTTGAACGAATCAAATCATCGTAATAGGTGATTTGGTTTTCGATACTGGTCTGCTGTTCTTCCTGCTCTGTACTGACTCGGCAGTAAGCCGCTACCCTTAGCTTGTGATTGCGGGTTCGGGCCTGCAGCACTGGGGAGGGTTTAATCTCCCGGATGATTTTCTGCCTGATGGGGGCTTGTGGCTCCATATAAACGCTCCTTTCCGGTAGGCTATATCATTTTTCCGTTTCGCAGTTGAAGGTGAACGGAAGCATTTGGCTGAATAAGGATTTTCTCTGTTATGCTGCTAAACAGGTCGTAGTCGAAATCGGAAATCAGGGGTTGATCGGCCAGCCGTTCCTGTATAAGCTGAGTCATCTGCTCCGAAGCACCGCTTTCGCTGACTTCGTATTTCGCTTTGGCACAATCCATGATAAGCTGGAGCAGTTGATCCGCATTAGCGCGGGGATTGGTCATCTGCCGGTCAATTTCATTGTTCAACCGGAGGACTTCGATGGATAAGCATTCACAATGCCTTTCTTCCGGTTTCAGCTTTTCCCGGTTTTTAATTGCCCGGTTTAATAGGGCAGTCACGCTTTGCAGCAATAGTTCGTCTGGTATGTAGTCTGTGCTTATCCCGCATTTTGGGCATTCCCACAAGATGTATCCTGTCCGCATATTGACTCGCTTGAGGATTTGCCCACAGTTTCCGCAGCAGATCTGCTGGCGGATTTTTTTCATTTCCACAGGCAGGCTGCCGCCATATTGCTTTGCCTTGGCTGCTCTGAGGAAAGCTGCTTCTTCCAACTGTTCCTTTGAAATCAGCGGCGGGAATCCTTCATCGCCTGCATACTTGGAATTGTCCAAAATCCGGCAAACCATGGCTTTATTCCACTGCCCGGCTCCTTCCCGATAAGGAATGCCCGACAAGGAGGCATATTTGGCGAGTGTTGAAAGGGCGGTCCTTTCAAGGTATTTTGAAAAGATAGCCTGTACCAAAGGTCCCTCGTCAGGGTGCGGGATGATTTCTCCCTTTTCCATTTGATATCCGAAGGGCAGGTATCTTTTCTTTTTCATTGGTACAACTCCTATCTTCTTTCAGCCAATTCCATCCCGTTGATTAACCGGAAACAGATGGTGTCTGAAAAAATCCTCACTTTAATAACCATATTGCGGAAAGCTACAGGCTCAAACTCTGAGATACTTTCCTGCTCTTCAAAAATTTTTAGAAGCAGGTAGCTTCCATTGAGTATTTCATGGTAGTCGTTTAAGTCACGGTATCGCTGGAGCTCCTTCCGCAAATTTTCCAGCTTGGTGTTATTGGTATTGGTTTCACTCATATAAAAAGCAGAATCAATGCACTCTTTTGCTCTCAAAGTAGCCAGCGCATGATTCTGCTCCAACAGATCCGCTATTTCTTTGTTCAACTGCATGGCCCCCGGATGGGACATGAAATTTTTATCACGCAGTTTTTCCACCTGCGTAATGAATGGGGTTAAAATCTCTGAGCGATTTCTCCCCAGCTTGTTATATAAGGTAACGAATGCGGATTCCACTTCGGACTCCTGCACATTTTCTATGGCGCACAATTTTTTGTCACGGAAATGCCGATAACAGGCCCATACTACAGTTCCGGCTTTGGTTACCCGCCTGCAGAATGTGCTTCCACACTCGCCGCACTCCAGCATTTTGGAGAAAGTATAGGTCTGGATTTCCTTTTTCCGTCCATGGAGTTGATTTTTCTTTTTTAGAAGTTCCTGCGCCAGACGAAATACATTGGGGCTGACGATAGCTTCATGGGTATTCTCCGCATAAAATTGGCTTTTCTCGCCACGGTTCTTTACTTTCTTAAAAGGAAATGCGTCAGTGGTGAAGCGTTTCTGGAACAATTCATCTCCCATATAGCGTTCGTTGGTTAAAATATAAGAAACCCCGGTGGCACTCCACACGGGGTTCCCTTTCAGCTTTGGCACTTGGGCCTGTGCAAGTTCATTGGCGATTTCTCGAATGCTTTTCCCTGAGAGAAAGTCCCCAAATATCTTTCGGACAACCTTCGCTTCTTCCGGGCAAATCAGAAAACCGCCTTTTTCATCTAAGCGGTAGCCATAAGGCGCTTGGGATAGACGGTAGGTTCCATTTTTCATCCGCATGACTGCGCCTTTACGCATATTCTTCGCAATGGAAGTGGATTCTTCTTGTGAGAATGCACTGTACATGGAAAAGTACATTTCATTGGTCATGCGGCCTGTATCAATGCCTTCTTTTTCAAACGCAACAGCTATTCCCAACATTTTCAGTTCCCGAACGGCTTCAATGCAGTCGGCGCTGTTTCTTCCGAATCGGGAAATGGATTTAACCAGTATGCGGTCAATCCTCCCAGCTCTGCAGTCCCGCATCATCCGTTGGAAATCATCGCGCTTGTCGGCTCTGGTACCGGTTATGCCCTCGTCGGCATAGATGTCAATGAATTCCCAATCGCTGTGGGCTTGTATTAGTTGGGTGAAATATTCGACCTGCGCGGAAAAGGAGTTCAATTGATCATCGGAGTTGCTGCTCACACGGGCATAGGCACAAACCCGGATTTTCTGTTTCTGTGGTCTTATCGTAGGTTCTATGATCTGCACCTGTGGCATTCTCCGCACCGCCCTTTCTGCGCTTTCTTGGGCGGCATCTATTGTGACCACCCCGCAGCAACAACATTACCACAACGGCTGGTACAAAGCTATCACGATAACCACTAAATATCGTATCGCAAAACCCGGTATCTTTCGGCAATAGCAACAGTCGCTTTCTTGTAATTTTCAGAGGTTATGATGCCATCGGCCAGCATCTTTTTCAAGGCCGAAAGCGCCATATAATATTTGATTTCATTGACTATGAGAGGGGATGGCGCTTCTGGATTGTAAGTAACACGCATAAATTCAGCCCCCTTTACCATGGCAAATGGAGGCCCTTTTGGGCCGCCCTCTGGAAAAAGCGGTTTTCCAGCCCCTTGACGTAAAGCTCATACCGCAGGTCGCTCTCGGTGGTGATCAGTACCGCGTCGTGATCCTGCAAAAATTCCAGTATTTGAATCAGGATGGCGGGATCGTGGCTCAGGCGGGATAAATCCCGCACAAGCACAGCGCGGACGAAGCCGCCCTGCACACTCCGCATCATCTGCTTCAGGCCCATGCGGGCCATGCTTCTGCCGGTACCCATATCCTGAGAAGTACCTACAACGGTATATTCCCGATGATTGGCTTCCTCTAAGAGATTCCGCATCTGCTGAATCAGGACGAACATCCTTTTATCGCTGCTGCGGCTGTATAACCACATGGGGCGGTCTGCGTAGGGAAATTCCGCCGTTTCTGTTTTTCTGTTCATCTATGTCAATCTCCTTTATGGCATAAAATAATCCGGGCCTTTCTTTGCCCGGATGAATTCCTCGACATCTTCGATTTTTCTGGTGAGCCGAAGGTTCGGCAGGGTTTCCAGCACAGCCTTGTGATACCGTTCTCCGGGGGCTGCCCGATAGTCCAAAATGCTCACCACGCAGGTGTCGGTTTCGGTGCGGATGGCCCGCCCGAAGCCCTGCCGCAGCTTTACCTGCATATCGGGGATTACTACGGTTTTGATATAATCCTGCAGCGTTGGGTACTGCTCCCGTTCCGCTTCGCTCAATGGATCGGGAACAGGGAACGGCAGCCGCACAAGTATGAGCGACGACACCATATCGCCGGGAAAGTCCACACCTTCCCAACAAGAGCCCGCCGCGAACAGCACAGCGTTGCTGGCCTGTTTGAACTGGTGGATGACGTCCTGCGAGTGCCGCCATACTTCCATCAAGGGAAAAGACAGCCGGTCTTTTACCTGATTGTAAACAGCGCCCATGAGGGAATAGGAAGTAAAAAGCACCAGAGTGTGGCCATGCGTGGCTTCCACTAAACGGCAGATCTGCTCTGCCAGACACTTAGCTTCCTGTTCACTGCCCATCTGTGTTTTGGGAAGATCATTTGGGATGTAAAGAAGGCAGTTTTCCTCATAATTGAAGGGCGAAACCGCAATAAAATCCTCCAGCCGCTGATTTAAGGACAGCCCCATGACCTTTTTTGTGCGTTCAAAGCTGCCGCCAGCCATGAGGGTGCCGGAGGTCAGGATGGCGGGGACGTCCTTCAGCCACAGCGCCCGGCGCAGCTGCTCCGGCAGTTCCCGGCTGGCGGCGCAGAGGCTGGGGCTTCCGTCCCTGTCGTACTGGATGTAGAGGATGTATTTTCGGTCCCCGGTAAAAAACAGGCCGAGGGCCTGCTCTGTTGTTCCCAGCCGGTAAAGAAGCCACCGTGGGAGGTGCGGGGCAAGCTGTTTTTGAAGCTGCCGAAGGAGGGAAAGACAATCTCGAAGGGCCGCTTCCCGATCCGGCGTTAAAATAAAGGCGGTGCGCTGGGCTTCTTCCAGCAGTTCGCCCCGGCACATGGCCCCCATGAGAGCGCGGAACTTTTCCCGCAGACGCTGGGAAGCAAGGATATATTTTTCTTTTGCCAGCAGGTCGCAGAGTTCACGGAAATCCTCCGCAGACAAACTCTGCCCGTACATCTGGCGTGCTGCGTCCGGCAGCTTGTGGGCCTCGTCGATCACCAAAGCCCGGTAATCATTGAGAAGGGGCCGCATTTCCTGCAAACGGTGGGCAGCGTCGGCCAGCAGATAGTTGTGGTTGCAGATCTGGACGAAAATCTCCGCGCTTCGGGCTTCCTTCAGGTATTGATGGTACCGGCAGGCATTTCGCAGCGAACAGCTTTTCTCACAAACCTTGGGGACGCATACCTGCCGCCTGTCAAATCCACTGAGGCCGGTTACGGCGTCTAAATCATAATAGGTGCGAAGGGAGAGCAGGGCTTTCATCTGCTCCGCATTCTTTTTCTTATGTTTCACGGCTTCCAACCGATGAGAAAGACGGACATCGCAGACAAAGCGTTCCTTGCCTTTTCGCACCATCGCCCGGATGGGTTTTTGAATAATGCGGTTCTCCAGAAAAATCCGGGACAAAAATGGGATGTACTCCCCGATGATGGCGTCCTGCAGGGCAACGCTGGAGGTGGAGACCACTACTGGCTGGGAACCGGCAGGCCCGTGCGGGGCAAACTTCTTCAGTAAAATGCAGGCGGTCAGGTAGGCGTAGGTCTTGCCAATCCCGACTCCCGCGTCGCATAAAGCGATATTGTTTTTGAGCAGGGTGTCCAGCATGGCGTGGCATAGGGTGATCTGTTCTTCCCGAACTGCCAGTCCGTTTTGAGGGAGAAGGATTCGGAAGATCCGTTCGATTTCCCCATGGGCCTGCTCTTTCAGGCTATTGTTCATTTCGGCACATTCTCCTTAGAGCAATTTGCTCTTGTGCGTTGGCGGCAAACTGATGCGGCGCAGAAAACCTGCGCCGCACGGATTCGCCGTCAACGGCAATCTGAATAAAAATAAAAGGGTTGAATTTGATGTGCCGTATTTGCTGCTCGCCCCCCGGCAACCTTGGGAACCATGCGGGCAGGCTTGCAGTTGACAAGCCGTTCACTGGCTCCCCGAAGGTCTTGCTGATTACAACCCAAGGTCGGCCAGCCCATCTGACGTGTGGGCAAAACGATAGCGCGTATCATAATACCCCGCCCAAGGTCGTGGCGAAAAGGGAAACTACCCCCTCTTTCCGGTCAAAATGCATCGCTCAAAGCCAACAACACAAGCCGCCATCCCTGAAAAGGGAGGCAGCTTGCGTGCGGCTCGTCATGGCGCTTTTTCCGAAGTTTGTGCATAACAAACTTTTAGTCGCTCGCTCAGGCGGGAACGTACCCGCATGGCTGGTATTTACTTTTCAAGCTGCAAGGCGAACGTTTCTTTTTCCCCGTTCGCCCTATAGCCCAGGAAAAAGGCCGGAATCTTTCCGCTTATAAAAAATTTTTTAATTTTTTCTTGAGTTTGAAAATCCGCAGATCAATGGCGTTTACTGACAGGCCGGTTTTCTCTGAGATTTCCTTGCTGCCGTATCCGTCCATCTTCATGAAGAGGATTTCGAGGGTGAGCTTGTCCATATTGTGTAGCAAAGAAAAAAGCTCCATATCCTCGATGCTGTCCAGCAGGGCTTCGGTATCCTCGACGGGCAGTTCCAGATCCTGTGCTGAAACCCAGTCCACATAATGTGACCATTCTACCTGTCGCTGCAGGTACTGCCGTTCCTTATTGAACTGCGCCCAATCGTATGTATGCAGGCGTTGGATGGTGTCCTCATCCACGCCGAGTTCTCTGAGTTTTCTTTCTTCTGCTTCTTTCCATTTGAGCCACTGTTTTTCGGCTCTGGCTTTGTTGTAAGCCATGGCTGTTTCCTCCGATCAATCTGAAATTTTGAAAAATTCAGATTGTCGGGGCGGCGGCCTGCCGCTATGAGTTCTTAGCCATGACCTCTTTCTAAAAACATGAAAAAAGCGCACCCGCCCGCAGGCGAATGCGCATAGCGAGGCTGTTTCCTCGAAATTGGCATTTAATGGTAAATTAAAATGAGATAATGTCGAACGAAAAAGGGCTGCAGCTTCGTATGAAGCTGCAGCCCTTTCTGTGTGCGGTGGTTTTCGCCGCATTGTCGCCATCCCCTCTGCATGGGGAAAGCGGACGTTGTTTTATTTCCATATTTCCCCATATAAATTTAGATGGGGACAGTATAAAAGAGAAAAACTACTTTTCTGATTCGATTCTCCTTTCATTTGCATATTTCGTAGTGCTTTTATCTACATTACATGACAAAAGAACAAGAATATTTATTTAATCAACCAAAAAGGTAAAACAACAGCCTTTTTTCTCTGCACAGGTACCTTCAACGATCCGGCAGGTGGGGTTCGATTTATTCAGGCCGAGTTTTTCCTGCAGGCTTCGCACATAGGCGGCAGCTTCTTCCTCTCCATGCTCCGAATCTGGATGAAGCCAGACGGCATTGTGGAGAAAAGACGCAGAAAGGGCCTGATTCGGATGGGAAGCAAATAAGCCGAGAATTTCGAATTCCCGATGGCTTAGTTTTACAGCATTACCATGGAGGGTTACTTCCCGCTTGGGCTGGTCAATCCGCAATGAGCCGAATTCATAAACCTTTCCCGGCCCTCGAAATGGCTGGTATTGGGGTTCGGCAATAATGCTCTTGATCTGCTCAACCAAACGGTCGGCTTCTTCATCACTGCATTCAATGATCATTACTTTTGGCATTTGGATACTCCTTTCAGTGCATGAATTCTGGATATGGATTTCTCTTGTATAAAGGGTTTTGGGCATACGCTGCCACAATAATGGGGAATGTAGCCCGATCTGACCTTTTGAAATCGTCAGCTTGATAACAAGTATATTTTACAACATTCGGCAGGGTGATTTCATCATAAAAGGTTGGGAAAGCGCCTTTTTCTGTGTTGCCATTACAGGGAAAATAAAGGGGTGTGAGTCCTCTCACCACAGTTACTCCACTCCCTCTTTACGAACAGCCCGCCCTATTTCTTTCGGGCGGTTTTATGCCAAAAAACCTTTCTTATGGGCTTCTCGGCTCCCTTTTCATCGCAAATCGGAAAAATATTCGCTCATAATCTTAGCGATTCGCTAAATACTTTTATTATACACTTAGCCAGACGCGAAGGTCAACGGAGTAAAATATAGCTATACACGAAATCACAGGACAGAGCGAGGTGATAGGGATGTTTGATTTTGGAAATCATTTGCGGATGCTGCGGGAAAAGCATGGTATTTCTCAGGAGGAACTTGGGCGTCGGGTAGGCCGGGCCGGATCGGTAATCAGCAACTATGAAAACAATATCAAAATCCCCACGCTGGATGTCCTCACCACTATGGCAAGGATTTACGATGTTTCGTTAGACTACTTGGTTGGGTTTGATAAAAAGGATCAGGTGCTTTTAACGGATATGACGGATGAGCAGCGCGATTTGGTTCGTCGGCTGGTAAAAGAATTGAAACAAAGCACTAAGCCGAAGGCCGGGGGATTATCTACGGGTCAGCAGGAAATTCTCAACTTGATTATGCAGGAGTTTGCAAAATAGAAAAAATAGAATCTGTTATGCTGTAAAGAGCCGAGTAAACTAATTTTATTCGGCTCTTTCTATATGTGCAAATTGCATTATTTTTCGAGGTTAGAAGAAACTAACTTTGTGAGACAATTAACTTGACAGTTTTCAAAAAAAGCAGTATGTTAAAACCGTTGGATTGAAACCGAAGGTTTTAATCTGTTTACAAAATCAACCTATAAATTCGAGTTTGGAGTTGATGGAATGGCAAAACGTGTGGAGGGCGTTACTGAAAAATTGCTTGAATCAGCTAAAAAAGAGTTCTTAAAGAGTGGATATGAGAACGCTTCGCTGCAGGTGATTGCGGAAAAAGCAGGCTCCAGCAAAGGCGCTATCTATATCCGATATCCTGATAAGAAAAGTCTGTATTGCGCTTTAGTAGGGCCAACGGCTGATGAATTTTGTAATTTACTCGAAGGGGAACTCCATCGCTTTAAAATACTTTCATCAGATGAGCAGAAAGAAAAGGTTATGACCTTTGGAAACGACGGCTTTTCTAAGGTAATTGCATATATCTACGATCATTTCGACGAGTTTAAGCTGATTCTTACCAGTGGAGAGAATAGCACATATCAGGAATTTATCCATCGGATTATTGAATTGGATATTTCCTGTACCATGCAGTTTATTGAACAGACAGGAAATGACGCGCTTTCCTCCGGACGGCTTACGCCGGAACTGGCGCACCTTCTGTCCAGTGCTTTTTATGCCGGACTATTTGAAGTGGTTATTCATGATATGCCCCAAGATCAGGCTGTCGAGCATATCCAAAGAATGAGAAGGTTTTATAATGCCGGATGGAAGACGATTTTTGAAGAAAATGCGGGGTGATGCTTTTGAGTGGGTGGATTGATTCATCCGGCTGGGTTCATTGTCCTGTCTGCGGCAATAAAACGAGAACGAAGGTAAACAGAGATACAGTATTAAAGCGTTTTCCGTTGTTTTGCCCTAAGTGTGGACATGAACATATCATAGATGTTCAAGAAAATAAAATAGTATCGTTAGAGCCAGACGCTAAGACGCAGAGCCGATAATTTGTAAGACAGGAATCTTACAGGTTATCGGCTTTTTTAGATGCAATGGTTAGCTACAGCTAACGAAAGGAGGATTTTTTATGAAGCAAACTTCATCTATTGGGATCATGGATTTCATCCGTCCGCATAAGGGTGGATTCCTTTGCTCCGTGGTTTTATCTGTGTTGGGGGTGGCCAGTGGTATTGTACCATACTTTGCAGTCGCAAAGATGATTAATTTGCTTATTGTAGGAGAACAGGATTTTTCTATATACCTATTGTGGTGTTCTGTTGCTTTGGTCGCTTTCATCATGAAGTCTGTATTTCATGGGTTTTCGACAAAAGCTTCGCACGAAGCAACGTTTGCAGTTTTATCTGAAATACGGCGAAGGATTGCCTCGAAGTTGACAAAGGTTTCTATGGGGTATCTAACCGATACGCCATCGGGAAAACTGAAAAGTTCTATGGTAGAGCGAGTAGAACAGATGGAGGTTCCATTGGCGCATATCATTCCCGAAATGACTTCTAACCTTTTGGTTCCTGTCGCAGTCATTATCTACTTGTTTGTTTTAGACTGGCGCATGGCTCTCGTTTCTCTGATTACTATTCCGATTGGTATCCTGTGCTATATGGCACAAATGAAAGAATATCCTAAAAAATACGGGGCAGTCGTACAAGCAGGTAAACACATGAGTGCTACCACAGTAGAATACATCAACGGGATTGAAGTCATTAAAGCGTTTAACCAGAGCGCGGTGTCCTATGGGAAATTTACGCAGGCTGTTCATAAAAATGCAGAATTGATTCTTGACTGGATGAAATCTACACAAGGGTATTCAGCCCTTATGATGACCATCTGGCCAGCTGTTTTGATTGGGGTACTCCCCATTGGATGTATTTTCTATATGAACGGAAGCCTTACCACAGCTGCCTTCATCACTATTATGATTTTATCGCTGGGTATTGTAGGCCCGTTGGTATCTGCAATCTTTTTAACCGATGACTTTTCCAAAATCAGTACCATCGTTGGAGAAATCAGTTCTATTTTATCAGAACCGGATTTAGATCGTCCACTCCAACATAAAAACTTAAACGGATTGGATATTACTTTAACCGATGTGAAATTCGCATATAAGGATACTCAAGTCTTAAAGGGTATAAACTTAAAAATTAAACAGGGAACTACAACCGCTTTGGTTGGTCCTTCTGGTTCCGGTAAATCTACCATCGCAAAATTGATTGCTTCTTATTGGGATATTGATGAAGGAACAATTACGATTGGTGGGGTTGACATTAAAAAAATTCCCGCAGATCAAGTAATGGATTTAATTGGATATGTATCCCAAGACAATTTTCTATTTAATGTGTCTGTACGAGAAAACATTCGTATGGGTAATCCCAACGCATCAGACCAAGAAGTGGAGGAAATCGCCAAAGCTGCAGGCTGTCATGAGTTTATTATGGGCCTCGAACACGGTTACGAAACCCTTGTGGGAGGAGCCGGAAGCCATTTGTCCGGTGGAGAACGCCAGAGGATTGCCATTGCCAGAGCTATGATGAAAAACGCACCCGTCGTTATCCTCGACGAAGCGACTTCCTATACTGACCCGGAAAATGAAGCGGTTATACAGGATGCGGTGAACCGGCTTACTAAAGGAAAGACCTTGATTGTTATTGCACATAGGTTATCGACTATTATCCAGTCTGAGCAGATTGCAGTAGTAGAAAACGGAAAAATCGCCGCAACTGGAACTCATGAAGAACTTCTGAAAAATTGTCCGCTTTATACAGATATGTGGAAAGCGCATATACAGGCAAAAGACTCTGCCGGTATGAAAGGAGGCGCTGAGAATGTTTAACGCATATAAACGTTTTTTTGCTTTTGCTGGAAAACAGAAAAAGACGTGGTATAAGGGAATGGGTTATGAACTGCTTCGCAGTATTTTTGAAGCTATCCAGTTTATTGCTTTGCTGGTTGTGCTGCGAGCCTTGGTAGAACAAAATGTTACAGGCGAAACAGCATTGGCCGCACTGGGCGTCATGCTGGTCAGTGTAACAGGCGCTGCGGTTTTCTGGTATCTGGCCCACAACAGTGAAGGACAGGCCAATTACCATATGTGTGAGGAAAAAAGAATCAGGATCGGTGAACGTATGAAGTACATGCCGATGGGCTATTTCAATAGTCAAAGCTTGGGAAGCCTTACGGCTGCAGCAACTTCTACAATGGAAGATTTGGAGAGTATGTCGTTTGCCGTCATTGCCCGAACGATGGTGGGGATCATCCGTACTGTTGTATTTTCTATTGCGATTCTGTTTTTTGATTGGCGTATAGGGTTGATTTTCTTATTAGGAGTACTGTTGTTTTTATTTGTTAATTCACAATTGCTGAAAAAATCCCGTCAGCTTTCTCCCGGACGTTTGCAGGCACAAACCAAATTGGTAGATTCCGTTCTTGAATATATTCAGGGAATGAGCGTTGTTCGTGCGTTTCATGGCGATAAGGCGGCGAATCAAACATTAAATAAAACCATAGAGGAAACGGAGTATCAAAACTTTAAGCTGGAGCGCAAGCGTATCCCATACAATGTTCTGGAGCAAATTGTGTTGCGAATTGCTGCGGTAGCGGCTGTGCTTCTTTCTATCTGGCTATATTTAAGTGGAGCTATGACTTTATTTACCTGCTTGATGATGGCGATTTCCGCTTTTCTTGTTTACAGCGAGCTTGAGTCAGCCGGAGAAATGTTCTTTATGCTTCCGATGATTGACGCTTCCATTGACAGAGTGGAACAGATTGATCATGCTCCCCGCATGGATGAACAAGGTACAAAACAAGAAACGAAAAATAGGGATATTACATTTGAACATGTCAGTTTTTCTTATGGAGAACGGGAAATTATCCATGATGTCAGCTTTTCCATACCGGAAGGGACTACCACTGCAATCGTTGGCCCCTCCGGATCAGGAAAAACAACTCTTACCAGTTTAATGGCTCGTTTCTGGGATGTGGACAGTGGAACAGTTAAATTGGGCGGGACAGATATCAGGGAATACCAGTTGGACAGCTTGATGGCAAACTTTAGTATGGTATTTCAAACGGTCTACCTCTTTAATGATACGATTGAAAACAATATTAAATTTGGAAAACCCGGTGCCACTCACGAAGAGGTTGTGGCGGTTGCCAAGGCAGCCCGGTGCCATGACTTTATTTCTGCCCTTCCGGATGGTTACGACACGGTGATCGGAGAAGGTGGAGCTACTATTTCCGGTGGAGAGCGTCAACGCCTATCCATCGCACGCGCCATGTTGAAAGATTCCCCGATCATCATTTTGGATGAGGCTACCGCCAACGTTGACCCGGAAAATGAAGCTGAACTTCAAGAAGCGATTGAAGCGTTGACGCATAATAAAACGATTATTATGATTGCCCACAGGCTCAAAACCGTTCAACATGCGGATCAGATTCTTGTTCTGGAGGCTGGCCGTATCATACAGCGCGGCAGACATGAGGATTTGATAAAGCAGGATGGAATCTATGCGGATTTTGTCCAAAGCAGGAAGAAAGCCGAAAGCTGGAGTATTGCTGGAGAAGGAGCCTTGGGAGTTGGAGTATGAGCAAAAAAATATTGACGCGCTTATCTTTATTTCTCCTTGTGCTGTTTGGCATCACGATTTTGACTTTCATCTACACAAATTTATCCCCTGTAGATGCGGCTGAGGCTTTGGCTGTGCGCCGGTATTCAAGACCCACTCCAGAACAGGTTGAATTAGTACGGGAAGAATTGGGCCTTGACAAACCTCTGATCCAGCAATATGGTTCTTGGCTGTGGAACGCGTTACATGGAGATTTTGGAAATTCCTACAATACAGGCCGCCCTATCATCGAAGAACTGACAGCCTCATTAGGGCCAACCATCACAATGGCATCATTGGCGTTGTTGTTTGCAGCCATATTTAGTATTCCTCTGGGTGTGCTATCTGCCAGTAAAAAAGGTGGATTATTCGATAAAACAGTTTACTTGTTTGGGATCGTTTCCATGTCTCTGCCCAATTACTGGATTGGTTTTATGCTCCTGCTGGCCTTTTCTGTTCAGATTCCGATCTTCAGCATTATGGGGGCAGACAGCATGAAAGATTTTATTCTTCCGGCTTTGGCTCTGGCAATCCCGGTTGCGGCAGGTAATATTCGTGTGTTTCGTTCTTCACTTTTGGAGGGATATAGTCAGGATTTCGTTTTATATGCCCGTTCACGTGGGGTTTCGGAACGCAGAATCGCTTTTATGGTAAGCCGGTTTGCACTGCCCCCTTTGGTAACAATGCTCGCCCAAAGTTTTGGGTTTATGATAGCAGGCAGCGCAATGGTGGAATCAGTTTTTTCTATTCCGGGAATAGGTTCTATGTTGGTAACAGCGTTAAATGCACGGGACACTATTACAATCAACGCATGTGTTTTGTTAACAGCCGCCATTTTTGTTCTGGTTAATTTTATAGCGGATCTGGTCAATATCGCTTTAAACCCACACGGAAAAGCAAAGGAGAAGGTTTATGATTCGTAAAATTTTACATAAACCGCAGGCACTGCTTGGGTTGGCCATGATGTTAATTGTATTTTTTGTTGTGGCATTTGCGCCCTTTATAGCACCGCATGATCCATCAGAGCTAAACGTCGCGCATGCTTTGTCTGCACCTGATTCAGAATATCCTCTTGGAACAGATGAAATGGGGCGCTGCGTATTTTCACGATTGCTCTATGGCGCGCGGTCATCTATGTCTATCGCTCTGCCCTCGCTTATCATTTTGGCACTTGTCAGTACGGTCGTAGCTACTGTCTGCGCTTATCTGGGCGGTGTACTTGACCGGATTTTTGATGTTGTTTCTAACATCTTTATGGCATTTCCACCCTTTCTTGTGGCCATTACTCTGGTGGGATTATTTGAATCAAAAGTGTTCAGTATCATTCTATCCATTGTAATTGCCATGTGGGTATGGAATGCACGAGTGGTTCGTACCTACGTTCTCAGAGAAAAACAAAAACCTTATGTTATCACCTGCCGGATGTCAGGCTGTTCAGAACTGCGGATTATATTCCGGCATATTATTCCAAATGTCCTTCCACATCTTTTGGTGATATTCAGTACAGGACTGTCCTCCATTATCATTATGATTTCCAGTTACGCCTTTCTGGGGCTGGGCTTGGAGGCGGGAACAGCAGAGTGGGGCGCCATGTTCGTGAATGCCAAACAACTGATTTTCAGTCAGCCGCAGCTTCTGGTCTATCCGGGGCTTTGTATCCTGTTTACAGCCGGTGGATTTAATTTGTTCGGTGAGGCTTTGCGGGATATTTACGCACCACGGGAGGGTTAGAAATGCTTGATATCAACTGTTTAACAGTTCGCTCAAAACTGACAAAAGAGGAATTGCTTCACTCCATCAGCTTTTCCGTAGGCGAGGGAGAAACCTTCGGGCTGATCGGAGAAAGCGGAAGCGGGAAAAGCATGACCAGCAAGTGTATTATGCGGCTGTTAAATTCTCGTGCTTTTCAAATCAGAGGGGAAATTCGCTGGAATGGCAGAGATGTCTTTTCCATGAATGCAAAAGAACTGGCTGACTATCGAGGAAAACAGATCAGTATGATACCGCAGAATCCCATGACTGCATTTGCTCCCATGGTGAAGCTGGGAAAACAACTTGAAATGGGGTTTCGATTCAATACCAGAGAAGAACGGCACAACTTTTGTAGAGAACTTACGAATACGTTGGCCAGTGTGAACTTGCCGGATGCGGAAAAAATTTTTAACAGTTATCCGGATGAGCTTTCGGGCGGCATGCTGCAGAGAGTGATGATTGCTCTCACTATGCAGCAGGCTTCGAAACTGATTATTGCAGACGAAATTACCACTGCCGTAGATGCGGCCAGTGAATATTTGATTTTAAATGAACTGGAAAAAATAAAAACATCAGGGGTATCGATGCTGGTTATCACACATGATTTTGGTGTAGTAGCGAGACTGTGCGACCGTGTTGCGGTGATGAAATCGGGAGAAATCATTGAACAGGGTAGAACCCATGAGGTGCTCTCCACACCACGGCATGATTACACAAAACAATTGATGGAAGCAAGTATACTGTTTCAGGAGGCGCTATGCTAAAGGCAGAAGGAATTATAAAGAAATATCAAATACCGGGTAGAAAAAAAGACCTGTTGGAAGCCCTGTCAGGCGTATCTATCGAGCTTGCCGACAACAGTATCACGGCCATCGTAGGCGAAAGCGGAAGTGGAAAAAGCACACTTGCCAGAATTTTGTCCTATATCGAGCTCCCCGATGCCGGAAAAGTTACTTTAGATAATTTAACAGTGACAGGCGTCAAAAGAAAAACGCTTCAAAAGATGCGAGGCAAAGTGCAGCTTGTCATGCAGGATGCAGCCAGTTCTCTTGATCCTCACCAAAACGTATTACAAATTTTGGATGAACCTCTCCATCTTTTATTGGATATGGGAAAAGAGGACAGAAAAAAGAGAGTCGAAGAATTGCTGGACATGGTTAATTTAGGGGGAGATATATTGAATCGTCGCCCTGATGAACTTTCTGGTGGTCAGCAAAAGAGGCTCTGTGTAGCGCGTGCTTTGGCAACAGAACCACAGCACATTATTTTCGATGAATCTTTTAGTGGGCTTGATGTTACATTAAGAAAGCAAATTTTGCATCTGTTACGGAATTTGCGGGACGAGTTGAGATTGAGTTATTTGATTATTACCCACGATTTAGACATTGCGATGTATATGGCAGATACCATTCATGTGATGCGTTTCGGGAAAATAATCGAGACAGTTTACAAACCGCAAAGCTTTTCGGATTTTCATGAACCATATTCTAATGAGCTTGTAAAGGCCGCCCTTTCAAAAAGGCAGGCTTTGCAATAAAAAACATGTAAAGGAGCACAAACATGAAAAAACTTTTATCCCTTCTTTTGGCTTGTGTAATGGGGTTGACGCTTCTTGCTGGTTGCAGCAATACAGATCCCTCATCCTCCAGTAATGGCCAAACAGACAAGAACGCATCTCAAACGATCTCTATTGCGCAAAGCGCAAACTTTTCGATGGGCTTTGCCCCTGCGGTACAGTCCTATGAGGCTACATATTATATGAACAACTTTTATGAGCCTTTGGTCAAATATCAGGACGGAGAGTACCAGCCCTGCCTTGCTACAGACTGGACAAATTCCGATGATGGACTCACCTATACTTTCCATCTGCGTGAAGATGTAAAGTTCAATGATGGAACACCCTTCAATGCGGAGGCTGTGAAACTCTATTTCGACAATATGAAGTCTGTCATAGGAACCAGTTCCAATTACGGGCAGCTTGATATGTTGACATCCGAGATCACAGTAGATGATGAATACACGGTTTCCTTTCATTTGACTCGTCCTTATTACAATGTTCTCAACGATTTGTCCATGGTAATGCCGAGAGGGATTCTTTCAGCATCCGCCTTCAATGAGGACGGTTCTTTGAACTCAGAATATCTGATGAATCATACGCCGGGTACAGGTCCCTATATGTTTGAGAGCGTGAATGATACTGCAACGGAATACACTTTTGTACGCAATCCCAATTATTGGGGCGAAGAACCGGATGTAGATTCCTTCACAGTAAAAGTTATTCCGGAATCCAAGGTCGCTGCAATGAGGGCTGGAGAAGTGGACTTCATTATCGGTTCTGACACATTGGATGCTGCTTCCTATCAGGAACTGTCCAGCACGGAAGGCATTACGGGCGTAATTTCCGATTTTGATTTTGTCACAGAGTTTATTGCGCTTAACGACGAAGTGGCTCCATTGGATGATATCAATATCAGAAAAGCGATCCAGATGGCTATTGATAAAGAGTCTATCGCTCAAAATATTTATTCGGGCTTGAGAACGGAAGCAGATTCAGTTATGCCTGCGGATATGCCCTATTGCGAGGTAGATGTGACAACTCCGAGCTATGATATGGATGCGGCCATTGAACTGATGGACAAGTCCGGCTGGACTGATACGGATGGCGATGGCATCCGAGAAAAGGATGGTAAAAAGCTTTCCTTTACGATTACTTATCCCTCCACGGGTGTGTATGACAAGGTAGTGCTTTTCTTCCAGGATTCGATGAAAAAGCTTGGCATTGAAATCACGACGAATCCTATTGACCTGATGGCATTTATGCAACAGGTGTTTACAGAAGGGAACTACGAAATCACCGCGTATATGAGCTATTGGTTCCCCTATGATCCGTACACATTTGTCGCCAATATGTATCCTTCTACTGATTATACAGATGCCAGTGGAATTTATTCGACTGATCCTCAGATCGCCAAAGCACTTGCCACAATGAGCGAAGAGGAAGCGAAAGAACTGATTGCCGGCCTTTACAAGACAGATGATCCGGATACTGTTCAGAATATCTTTACCACTGCCCTTAATTCCGCAAATGAAAGCAGCGTTGTGATTCCGTTGAACTACAGAAACGAATATGCGGTGTTCAATAATGAGGTGATAGAGTCCTACACATTCAACAGTATTCCAAATCATGTTGACGTTGCAGCAATTAAATTAAAGTAATTTTTCATAGATTATCTCTTTTACTTTTAATAGATAAGGGAGGTGTGCCGACTGCGTCTAACATCATCCATGGAGGACTATCTGGAAGCTGTATATATCCTTTTTCAAAAACAAGGGGATGTCCGTTGTGTAGATGTTGCGGAGTATTTGGAAGTAACAAAACCCTCTGTAAGCCGCGCTGTAAAAGAATTAACCAAGGCAAAATATCTGCGTAAAGATTCAAGCGGCATACTTTCCCTGACATCTTCAGGAGAACAGGTTGCCGCAGCAGTATATGAACGCCACTGCTTTTTCATGGAACGGCTCATCGCGGCAGGCGTAGATCCTAAAACTGCGGAAGCGGACGCCTGCCGGATGGAGCATGGAATCAGTCCAGAAGCCTTTGAAAAACTAAGGCGTTCTATTGAAAGGCAGGGCGAAGAGGTCAAGTGAAAATCATGCTTTTGATCTTTGAGGATGGAGATGAGGATGCGTTTCTCAAAGTTCAGGGGCTGGCCCAATCCGCTTCTCGTATAGAGCTGATGGAGTTTAGGTCACAACAGAGTACCTCTGCTTTGGAAATCAGGGAAAACCAGCGCCGGGTATTCTGCAAAGGGCGGGAGATCCCTCTCACGAAAACCGAGTATGAGATTCTCCTGTACCTTTTTCAGAACATAAACCAAGTGCTGACACATGACCAGATTTACGAAAAAATCTGGAAGGAGCCAGACTATGGCGAGGCTCGGAAGCTTGTCAGCCATCATGTGCAGTCAATTCGGCGCAAGTTGAATTTAGGAAAAGATTCCAGTATCCGTCTGCGCTGTATCCGTGATGTCGGATACAGCCTTGAAACAAAATAAAGCCAGCAGCCTGTTTTTTGCAGGCTGCTGGTTTTTCCATATATATAACAACCCTCTGCTGCTTCCGTGTGTGACATTTCTTTGATTTGCAGGCGCTATTCCTTTACCTTAAAGAAACCGAGGGCGTCGGTGCGTTCCCCATTTTGCCAGACCTCGAAGTGCAGGTGGTTACCGGTGGAATTTCCGGTGGTGCCGACGTAGCCGATCACCTCGCCCTGCTTCACTTCCTGCCCAACCGTTACGCAGATGGAGGAACAATGGGCGTACAGGGTATCGAAGGTATCGTTGTGGTTTACCTTGATGTGGTACCCATACCCGCCGCCCCACGAGTCGATGGCGTTGGCTATGGTGACGGTTCCGTCTGCTGCGGCAAGGATGGGCGTACCTTCCGGCGCGGCGATGTCGGTTCCGCTATGGTAGGCGATCTCCCCGGTAAAAGGATCTTCCCGGTATCCAAACCATGAGGTGATAGTGTAGCTCTGCGGAAGGGGCCACTGGAAAATGCCCGTCCCTATCCAATCGGCATCGGGGTTCACGATCTGCCCGCCGCCGCTTGTGTAACCGCCCAGCAGTTCCGCCCACAGGCTTTGGTTTTCCGGCTCCGACATAAGGGCGAGGTATTCGTTCTGCCGGGAATTGAAGTTGTACTGGCGGGCCATTTCATCCGGGGTTTTGTGCGTGATGGTGATTTCCAGAATGGTTTCCGTCACCGTTTCGGTATGGGTGGTTTCGTTCCCATCCTCGTCTACTTCGGTAACTTCTACCTCATGGCTTTCGGTGCGGGTGCTGGAGGATACCGCATTCATCTCCCACATAATATTTCGCAGTTCATCCACCTGCGCGTCATCCAGCGAAGCGACCTGCGCCCCATCCTCCGCGCCAGTAACCTTGGCGGAAAATACAGCGAGGACGTCCTCCCAATTGATGGAGAGTTTCCCGTCGTTAGAGGTGGTTTCCATCCGGTCATGGGGGGTGGCGTCCTCTATCTCCTGAATGTGGGCCAGATATTCCCCGTTGAGGGTAGACACCGCCTGCGTTACACTGGTACCGGTCCCCGTGGAGTCGGAGCCGAAAAACAGGCCGAAGCAGGAGCCGACGATCAGGGCGATTAAACAAATCAACAGGATAATGACCACAGCTACCCAGCCCCCGGCAGCAATCAGGGCTATCAATCCCTTAATTGCGGCGATGGTTGCTTTGATGGCGGCTGCGGTTGCCTTGACCGCCACCTTTATGCCGGTTACCGCTGCTTTCGCCGCAGCTTTGGCAGCTTGGGCGGCTGCCTTAGCCGCCTTTGCGGTGGCCTGCGCTGTTTTCTGTGCCGCTTTCGCCGCCTGCTGTGCTGTTTTTGCCGAACGCTGTGCGGTCTTGATCCTCTTGGCGCTCTGCTTTACGCCTTTCACAGACCGGCTGGCTGTCTTTACCGCCTTTTGCGGCTTTCCTTTGATAGTCTTGGCCACTGTGTTCTTCGTCCGTATTTTTGAAGATGTGTTTTTGACAGCCTTGCCGCCTGCATCTTTGGCCCCCGACAGGGTGCGGGAAATCTCTCTTTTTTCTTTCACCTTCCGGGCCGTGGCCTGCGCCAGCTTTTTCCCGCCCCGGTAGGTCAGGTTCGCGCCTTTCTTGGCGGCGGTTTCCATCCCGGACAGCATCTGATCCCCGGCAGTATTGGCAGGGGCGTTAGAGGATTCCCCGCGCTGGCTGGCGAAGGGCGTTTCCTTGAGTTCCGAGATGGATTTATCCTTGGATTTCAGCCATAAATCCTTCATGGCTGTTTTCGGGGCCTTGGCAGCTTTGTCCAGCAGTTTAGGTTTGCCGCCCTCCGGCTTCGTTTTAATTTCTTTCAATGGCATACCTCCTGTAAAAAAGATTGCAGAGTGTCCAAGGCGGCCCCCTATCAGAATAGTAGTTCGAGCAAATAAGAGTAGTAAAATCTTAAACATCAGCCAAAGTTCTATATAAATGGTGTTTTGGAAGTCTATCCGCCGTTGATTTTTTCGCTGTAATATGGCATATTGAAAGTGTATCATCCATACAGCTTGAACGCTGTCGACCCTTTTAGGAATGATTTTATGATTTATAAAGTTGAGCTAAAAATGGGAACACACAATCAGAAGATAACGCCCATGGTTAATACCAAATGGGAGGCAACCAAAAAAGCACCATACAAATCTCTATCTGTTCCATATCGATATAAGCTGCAACATCATTTAAGTTATGCTTACGGGAGAAAATTCGCAAAAACAATCATGCGGTATGTTTATGACTATCTGCGTCAAGATTGCGATATTTATGCGTGGTGGGAATGGGGAAAATACACACAGATATTTGCTCAGAACAGCAGGCGCTTTTTCCGCCTCTCTATACGACCTGTGCAAAGAAAATAAGCAGAGAGCCGAAGGCGGCCCCCTGCAGGAATTGGCTTTCTCTATGGTTACACCCCTCTCAGGGCCTCGTCCGGCTTGGTGGTCATGAGCTGATACAGACGGGTGCTGCGGGGGAAGCTGTTTTCAAAGGGCACAATATTCCCGGCGCAGCGAATCAGGCCGCAGCCAGCCGCCACATTGGTGATGTACGAGAGCTGGTTTTCGGAAATGTGCAGAAGCCCCGCCAGTTCGTCCCGGTCGGTGGCGGATTGGTTCAAGAGGATTAAAAATTCCGAGTTTGCCAGCATGAGGCGGGCGGTGTCGGAACGGAGGAGCTCCTCCACGTTCTGTGTTAACCCTGTCACCAGCCCGTTGTATTTGCGGATGCGCTTCCACAGCTTGTAGAAAAAGTCGGCGCTGTACTCATAACGGAACAGCAGGTAAAACTCGTCGGCAAATACCCATGTGGTCTTGCCCTTCTTCCAGTTCTGAATGACACGGTTGAAGATGGCGTCGAGGGTAACCAGCATCCCGATGGGCATAAGCTGTTCGCCCAACTCCCGGATGTCATAGGCGATGATCCGGGCCTTGGTATCCACATTGGTGCGCTGGGCAAAGGTATTGAGGCTGCCGGTGATGAACAATTCCGACGAAAGCGCCAGCCCTCTGGCTTCCGGCTCCGGCTGTTTTAACAGAGAGTGGTACAGGTCTTTCAGGGTGGGCGGTTCGCCCTCGTAGTTGTTGGCAACGTATTCCCGGTACACATCGTAGGTGCATCGGTCAAGGATGGATTTCTCCTTGGCGCTCACGTTGCCCGCGCCCACCAGCTGCTCGAACAGGGAGAGGATGAATTCGGATTTTTCAATCAGCGGGTTGCGCTCGTCTCCATAGGCTTTGTCCATGTCCATGGCGTTTAGATGGGTATCCGAAGAGGCGGATACCCGGATGACCTCGCCGCCGAGGGCTTCCACCAAAAAGCCGAACTCGGATTCGGGATCTAAAATCAGGATATCGTCGTTGGTGGACAGGGCGATGCTGACGATTTCTTCCTTGGCGGAGAAGGATTTGCCGGAGCCGGATACGCCGAGGCGGAAGCTGTTGCCGTTGAGCAGCTTCCTCCGGTCTGCCACAATCATGTTTTTACTGACAGCGTTCTGCCCATAGTAGATGCCGCCGTTCTGGAGGATTTCCTGCGCCCGGAAGGGAATCAGCACCGCAGTGCTTTCGGTGGTGAGGGTTCTCAACGCCTGAATTCTCCGCAGGCCGTAGGGCAAAGCCGTGTCCAGCCCGTCCTTCTGCTGCCAGCGCAGGACGCTCATCTGGCACAGATGCTTTCTTGCCGTAGTGAGCAGGGTTTCCGTATCGCTGTCCAACTGCTCTTTGGTATCGGCTAAATGCACCAAGGTCACAAGGCCGAACATCATCCTTTGATCCCTGTTTGTCAAATCGTCCAGCATTTCCTTGGTTTCTTTCCTCTGCTGCTCCATATCGTAGGGCAGGACAGCCGAGAAGTTGTTGGCGGCGTTCTGTTTTCTCTGCCAGTTCGATAGTGATAGGTAACTCTTTGAAATAATCTCCAAGTTTTCCCCCACTCCACACCGTGCGTGCGACTTTCATCGCACACGGCGTTCCATCGATTGCATGACTTGTAATCTTAACAAGCAACAAATTTCAACTTTTTATTTTACTGTTATGGGATTATTTTTCGCTAGCTCTCTGTATTTGTTTAGTTTTAAGATTTGAGTTTTATCCAATTTCAATAGTTCAATATATTTTCGGATTGTGATTTCATCAGCAGCATGAATCAATCTGTGAATCTGCGGCAGCACAAGGACAAGATTATCATATCTATCTGTACCGCCATATTGTTTCGGCAATTTGTGGTGGCAATGGATATCTTCAAGACATTGAAATTCAATTTCCGTTATCCCACATTTACCCAACTGGGCAGAATATAATGATATTTTGTTGTCGCTGTATTCTGTACTGTTCTTGCCCGAAAATTTCATCATTTCCACCATGAGTGAAGTATTTATTCTGAGATTGTCGTGGATTTCTTTACGACCTTCTGCTGTGTAGAGATTTGCTTTTCGTTTCTTCGTCCACGGCGGTTTATGCTGAACAAATCCTATTGGATAAATTGGCTCATCTGAACCAGCCACATATCTCATCATCGGTGTATTTCCGTATAGCCCTATTTCCGCTTTTGTAAGAGGTCTGCCTTTTCGTCTTAACCTATTACATTTTTGCGTTCTAAGTCTATTGGTGAACACCCTCATGACAGCTAAATTCAACACGTTAAAGTCAATATTGATATGGGTTGCAATTTTATAGTAGCTCTGCGCTCCAACCACCTTTGCATTGTATAGATGAATTTCATAACTTTCTGTACTATGCTGTGGTGGTTTTGCAACCTTTTTGGCTTGTTCAATTAACGCTTCTTTTTGTCTACAAAGAGCCTTGTCACAAACATGGGATTCCACCGTCCATTTTCCACCTTTGGGGTGAACCTTGATCTTAAATCCAAGAAATTCCGAGTATTTCTTTTTCACATTGACAATCCTTGTCTTTTCAGGAGAAACTTCAAGCCTTAATCTTTCACATAGCCATTTCGATACGGCTATTTTTATCCGCTCCGCCTCCGATTTTGTTCTGCAAAGTATGCGGAAATCATCAGCATAGCGAACAATATACATCTCTTTCAGACCTGTCGTTTTCATTGCTCTGTATGCGTGTCCCAGATCCTTACTGCCGTTGCTGTTGACCTTGTAACTGTATTTTTCCGTAATCGGATGTTCAATCCACTGGCTGTCTATCCAGTGGTCAAGCTCATTCAGCACGATATTTGCCAATAACGGTGAGATAATACCGCCTTGCGGCGTACCCTTCTCCGGATATTGAATATCTCCGTCTGGCATTTTTATCGGGGCTTTGACAATTTGTTTTATTACATAGAGCAACTGTTTATCCCTTATGCCAAGTGACCATATCTGTTTTATCAGCTTTGAGTGATCTACATTATCAAAGAACCCTTTAATGTCAAACTCTACAACATAATGCAGATTTGTCCTCTGCATTAGCTGATATATTCTTTGAATGGCGTGTTCCACACTTCTTAGAGGACGAAATCCATAGCTGTTTTCACTGAATTTCGCTTCACATACCGGCTCCATGATTTGCTTGATACACTGTTGAACCAGCCTATCCCACATACAGGGAATGCCGAGTGGTCTTAGTTTGCCATTCAGTTTTGGAATTTCTTTTCTTCTTACCGCTTTCGGACGGTATCCATGCTTGCTTCCTGCTACGATATACCTCAGCTTCTCAACATATTCTTCAGCTGATAGTTTACCTATATCATCAATTACAATTTTATCTGTACCTCGTGTTTTGCTCCCACCGTTGCTTTTGATATTACGGTAGGCAAGCAATATATTTTCTCTTGAAAGTATTAACGGCATTAGATTTTGAAAAATCTCTCCGTTTCTACTCTTGGAGTAGAGGTTATCAAACGTGTCCTGCATTTGATAATATTCGGCGTGTCTGAGGTCATCAACACATAATAGCTTTTTCTGTTGTTTATTTGTCATTAGGCATCACACTCCTTTCGGGGCATGAGCTTTTTCGTCTTACCCGTAATCCTAATCTGAGTTTGATAGATTACTTGTAATTACAATCGACTTGAGGTCATTCCTCCGCTTCCATTACAGAAGTTTCATCGGTTCGGCCTCTACTTTTCAGTGCCAGTTAAGTTGCTTATTGTTCTTCGCCAACAAACATATTTCTATGCCTGACACCTTTCCTCGTTCTGATAATTCTATCTTTACATATATCCTGTAGGTGCTTGCTCTGAGCCTGTCAGCTTGATTGTGCCTGTAACACAATATGGAGTTTCATAACGCAGATTTTTACTAATCCACACTGACTGCGACCTAATCGCCGCCGACATTTCTATCGGCTAACTATTTAGACCCGTACATTCGCAAGTTTGTCAGACCTCTCGGCCATTCTCACCATAGATATTTTATAGACCTCCGGCATATAGGCAGCACAATTCACCGCTGAACCGCTTTCGCTGCATTTCTGCAATACGGCTGCTCTCTGCCGACTTCACCGAGCTTCTGACAGTCAGCGTTTCCGCTTACACTGCCAGTCGGAGTATTAAGGTGGGCGCTTCCGAACGTTGCTTCTTCATTTCACCCATCGAATTACCAGTTCTCCTAAATAAAGAACTCTCGTTCTTGTTTTAGTGCCTAACCTTTTCAGTTAGGAACGAGTCGCACCCGCATTCGTTTCCACTCCTAAGAGCTTGTTCTGGATTTCCCGCACCGCTTCGTCGGTGGGCACCGTTAAAATATCAATGGAGAGCATGAGGCTGCGGTCCATGTCGCAGAGCTCGGCAATCATGGAATCCTTGATGTAGCTGGCATAGCCCTGCAGGTAGAGCACGCGGCCCCATCGGTCGTTTAAGCGGAAGTGGTCCTTCTGGAATTCCATGCTGTCGGGGCAGAGCCAATCCTTGAAGCTGTGCCCCTTTTTCATGTGTTCCTTCAGGTCGAAGGCAAAGGCGGCGGGCTCTCCACCCTTGAAGAAATCCCGGAAGATCTGCAGGCGGGCGGCTGCGTCCAGTTCCCGGCCTATGGAGGAAAGCTGGGAAAGGTGGGTGATGAGGTCGGTGCCCACACGGGCAAAATAGGTGCGGGCCTCGTCGATGGTTTTCTTTGCCACCGTGATGGTGATGTACCGGTCCTGCACCACGCTGTTGTTGGTGCCGGTTACCTTGGAGAGCAGCATTTCGTTGTACTCTTTCCGGTAATGGTCCAGCCCGTCCTCTTTCATGGGCAGCAGCAGGGATTTCTCGAATTCTGCTTTGTCAATGCGGCGGTTGTTGATGGTGATCTTGGCGGAAGCGCCGGAGTCCAGCGCGTTCAGCAGTTCCGAATAATCTATAAACATCGCCGTCTTATCTTCTTTGCTGGCGATGCTGTAATTGATGTCGGTAAAGAAAAAGGTTTTGGAAAACCGGCTCCCTACCTGAAAAATCCCATCCGGCCAGATGCGCTGGATGGGGATAGCGTCCTGTACGGACTTTGGAATTTTGAATTTTTCTTTTTCTAATTTCGTTGCTTTGAGAAGCGTTTTGATGATAGGCATCCTTCCTTTCAGTGCGAAAAATGAAAAGGTTACTGTTCTTTCCCAGCCGGTGGCTGGGGCTTGCGGGTTTTCCGTTTGCGGGGAGGCTTTTCCCCCTCCGCGATGGCGTCCTTCATGGCGTCATAGTAAAGGCTGTCGGATTTAAACACCAGCTTCTTCGGGTACAAAAATTCCGACTTGAACCACGCCCAAGCCAGCTTTTCTGCTGTCATCCCGTGGTATTTGAAAAAGCCGCAGGCCGCAAAGGGCGCGGCTCCGAGGATGCACATCCAGCCCACTTCCTCGCTGCCGACCAACGGGCGCAGGCCGAAATAGATGCCGACTGCCACGCCTACGGCCAGCAGGGAACAGATAAACTGCCGGGTGGAGAGGCCGAAAAAAATAGATTCTTGATAGTCCCGGATTTCTTTTGGTACTTTTACTTCTATATCGCTTCACTCCTTTTGGGCCTACAGCCCCAATAATTCTTTGACGATCCTGTCGCTCATTCGTACAGCGCCTACCAAAACCAAAAGGTTGAAGATGAGCTCGCCCACGTAGCTCCATACGGCGGTAACTGCCGAAACGTTGGGATCAACCGCAGGCGGGCTGGACGCCATAACCGAGAAGATGATACAGGCCAGCGCAATGATGGCCCCTTCGAGGCACACTCCCGCATAGGAACGCAGGAAGTTTTTCCCCACATTGCTGGTGGGTTCCCCGGCGAACGTGGACATGGGGATGGGCGCGATAGCCGTGTACATATATAATTTGAATAGGCGGCTATACACTGTCAGAATCATGATGAACGCCAGCACCGTAATGAACAGGCCGCCCAGCAGGGTGACTGCCCACAGAGGGATGCTGTCCCAAAAGCCCACGTTGTTGATTTTGTCGATGATCTCCTGCGGAAGCGTCGTTCCGCTGCTTCCCGACAGGCCGGATTGGGTAATGATGGTGGAAACCATCCCCTGAATGATTTTGAAAACGGCCAGCATGAGGTCGAGGCCGTATCCCACCGCCGCCTTTGCCAGTACAAAACGGATGAACATTTTAAATGCCGCTTCCGGGCGCTTCAGATCGGCAAGGCTCGAACAGGTTTTGACAACGCCGACCGCGAAAAACAAAACCAGCAGGCCGTACCCAATGGCTTTCAGGGCCCCGTTGATGTCCAGCATGACCTGCCAGATCCCGCCGCCTTTGAAGGTTGCGGGATCTTGGGTAAGCAGCGTCCAGATTTCAGCCAGCTTGTCGTTCCATGTTTCCAGCGCCGAATTTAAGTTATCAACAATCCAGTTTCCGGCTGGTCACCTCCTTGCAAAAAAAATAAAGGGAAGCGCCCGCCACCGGGCGCTTCCCTTGACTGGAATACAGAAAATCAGGCGGTGATAAGGTCGAGGATTTCCTTGGCAAAGGTAATCACGAGGCCGCCCGCCAGGGTGAGGAAACCCTGCGAACGCTGGGAGGGATCGTGGCTCTGGAAGGAGAGGCCGACCTGCACCACGCCCCAGCCCAAAAGGATGAGGCCGATGGCGCGGATCAGGGAAAAGATAAAATCGGACAGGTTGTTCACCACGCCCAACGGATCGCTGGCGGCGAAGGCCGGGATGGAAAAGCAGCAGAAGCACAGCACGGCGGCTGCGTAGACGGAAAAGCCGAGCCGCCCCTTTCTTCCAAGGGGCAGGGCATTTGCGGGCTTATCGTTCTTTTTGGGATTTTTCTTCAAAACAAAGCGATTCAGGGTTTTCTTCAGAAGCATTCCTCCAGTTCAAAGTGTATTTTTATGGGTTTAGAAAATCCTCCGGCTCCAGCAGTTCAAAATCGTCGTACTGGTCCGGGGAAAAATCGATATCGTCTGCGGCGTCCTTTGCCTGCGTGTAATCGTAGGGCGCAGCGCCGCCATCTTCGGTCAGCCGGATATTGGGGTGGCGCATGAGGTCGTATTTGTCATCCATCATGGGGCGTTCCCCACGGACAAAAAGAATGGCTTTGCGGTTGTCCAGCATCCGCACCTCGTCGGGGGTGAGAAGCTCCCGGCCCGTCTGCTGGTCGTTCACGCTGAAGCTGCCGCTTCGCCCACGGCTGCGGCCATAGGTGTTCGTATCCAATGTTTCCTTGCCCATGAGCTCGGAAACGTATTTGTGGGTTTCCTTTTCATTGCCGCCGAGATAGAGAAACTCGTCGCACAACCCCACCAGCGATTCCCACTGTTCCTTGAACAGCGCCTTGATCTGCGCCATATTCTGCGCGATATAGCTGCAAAAGATGTTGCGGCTTCGCATGGTGGAAAGCCACGGCAGAAAGTTGTCTGTGGGCAGGGCGATGTTGGGGGCCTCGTCGATCAGCAGATGGACCGGCACCGGCAGCCTGCCCTTGTATTTCCGGTCTGCTACAAAGTACAGGGTTTGGATGAGCTGTCCGTAAATCATGCCTACAAGGTAATTGAGGGATTTATCGCTGTCGGGAATACAGCAGAACAGGGCCACCTTTTTCTCGCCCATTTCCTCCAGATGGAGATCGTCGGTATAGGTCAGCCTTGCAATCTGCGGCAGGTTGAAGGCCGACAGCCGAACGCCCACACTAATCAGGATACTCTTGAGTGTTTTGCCCGCCCCCATCTTAAAGACATGGTATTGCTTCACGGCGATGCTCTCCGGGTTCCGCATTTCAAGCCTTGCGAACAGGATGTCCAGAGGCGACTCGTATTTCTCATCTTCCTCCCGCACCTCGGCAGCAGCCAGCATTTCCATCACCATAGCGAAGTTCTGTTCTTCCGGCGGCGCTTCGTGCATGAGGTACAAAACCAGTGCCTGCAGAAGCGCGGTTTCGGATTTCTGCCAGAAAGGATCGGCGCTCTGTGCTCCGGGCGGGGTGGTGGATTGGATGAGAGTTTCGATCAGGCGCAGCACGTCCTTATCGTCCCGCACATAGGCCAAGGGGTTGTAGCAGAAGGAGGCGTCGGGGTTTAACAGGTCAAATACCCGCACTTCGTATCCATTGGCTTTCAATGCCCCGCCTGTTTTCCGCAGGATTTCGGATTTTGGATCGCAGATGACCAGCGAACAGTTCCCGCAGTTGAGGGCGTTGGGAATGGCGTAGGAACGGCTTTTGCCAGCGCCGGAGCCCCCGATGACCAGCACGTTGGTGTTGCGCTTGTGCTTATGGCCATCCATCCCCATCTGGAAATGCTGGGTCAGGATGAGGTTTTCCTTGGGGTTCTTCTTATCCCGGTATTTCTTTACAATCTGGAATACATCGCCCCACTTGGCGGAGCCATGCTCCACGCCCCTGCGGGTGTTCTTCCGGCTGGAAACGATCACAAGGACAACAATTCCATATGCAAGAGTAAAAAACAGCAGGCACCGGGCGGAATATCCCGTCCAATGAACAGAAAAGGGGCTGTTCATGGCGGCTGAGAGCTTCCCCAGCAGATCCACGAGGTTCATCCCTTCGCTCCAGCTTCCGGCTGTCAATAGGGCCAGCCACCAGACGATGGGCAACGGCAGAAGCCACACCCACCATGGATTTTTTCTTGTGGTTATCGAATCAAAAAATATCCTTCCTTTCCGTGAAAACAAAAAAATCCCCCGGAGCCCATGGAAAAGCGTTTCCAAAGGCTCCGGGGGTAAAGCAGTTCTTTATCTGCTGACGATACTTCTGTAGCTGGCGCGGACAAGTTTTAAGAGCAGACGGTCGATCCCGCCGCAGCTTCGGTCTGCCGCCAGATAGTCGTTCCGCATCCCGTTTAAGCACAGCGTGGCGTACTGGTACTCCTCATCGTTCAGGTACAGCCTGCGCTTTGGCATGCTGAGGATTCGATCAATAAATAGCTGCAGTTTGCCGGACAGTTCAGGCTCAACCGATTCCTGCGCGCTGCGAAGCGCCTTGACGAGTATGTTCCGGTCCCCGCAGGTCATTTTCACCAGTCGCTGCTTTGTCATGGCGATCCCTTCCTTTCTCTTTTTTCACAACCACCATACCACAACGGCTGGCGGAAAGCTACCGCACAAAAGAAAACAAACGGAAAACGATCAGCCCTCATCGTTCCGGCTCTTTCTCCGCCTTGGATTTGGCAGCCTTGGCGGGCTTGGGCGCTGCGACGGAGAACTCATCCGGCTGGATGGTCTGCTCCAAATCCCGGAAGCTCCTTTGGACGTCCCGGTTGATGGCATAGGCGGCCCGTTTGACGTCGCCCAAAAAGCCGCGCTTATCGTCCGCGCTCCTTTCCGCATAGCTTTGGCACACCTTGTCGAAATGAAAGGCGGAGGTATCCAAGCCGAATTTCTGCGCCGCCACATAGGCCGCGCAGTAGGCTTGGGCCGCATACGCCTGCCGGTAGTAACCGCTGCCCACCATATCGAAGCTGGCGTGGGCCTGCTCACGGGCAATGGCGCAGATGGTTGCGGTTTCATCCATCCCGTTTCGGACAAAAATGGTGCGCTGTTTCGGCACATACTGCGCCTGCACCCCTTGGGGAAGCTGATCGGAGATGGCAAGCGGAACAGGGCTGTTTTCTACCATGGTGGCGATGATTTCCTCCGGCAGATGCTGCTGGGGCGGCAGGGGCTGGGGGCCTCTGGTCTGAGAAATGTCGTAGGCTTTTGTGATGGTATAACCATTCGCTATGGTACCGTCCTCTTTGGTGTATTCCTGATCGGCAAAGAAGGTGTACCCTTTCTCGCCGGAACGGATGGAGCGTCCGGCTTCCTTCCATTTATCGAAGGTGCGGGGATGGGTGATTTCAGTGTTCTGCTCATACAGAATGAGCAGATTCCGGGTGCTCTGGGGCGTGCAGTTCGCCATGAAATTGAGAAAGCCTTTCATGGATTCGTCATCCTTGAACACCGACTCGGCCTGTGCGTTGACTCTTGCCCAGGTATCCTCCCGTTCGGCCTGCTTCATGGCGGCGTATTCTTCCTTGGTGTACTGCTGTTCCGGCTGAGGCTGGGCTTCCTGCTTTTTGCCGATTAAACTGGATAAATCGATAGGGCATTACCTTCCTTTCTGTTTTTTCTTTTTCTTCTGTTTGGAATGGCTGGGGGTGGGATGCTGGCGCTCCTGCTGTTTGGCCTTTTCCTCTTTTTTCTTCGCTTGCCCCTGCTTAATCTCCTGTAGTTCCTTTTTTACCGAGGGCTTATGTTCTGGCTCTTTAGGGTTTATTGAGTTGGGCGAAGAGCTTTTGCTGGGCGAGGAAGGCTCGGACGGACTCTTTTCCACTGCCGGGGGATTTGATTCCTTCTCCCGGCCAGAAGTAAAATTTTCGGCGGTATCCTGCTGGGTTGGGCCGATATTGAAATCGTCCTCAAAACCGCCCACCTCAAATTCCACTTCGCCCTGCTCGGTTTTGACGGTTTCCGTTTTGTCGGGGGCCGGGGCTGCGGGAGCCTGTTTTTCCTGCTCCTGTACGCTGGCGATGGTGGCTTCGCCAGCCTGCGCTTTGACCGCGTCAAGGCCGAGGTTGTCAAAAATGCGTTGTACCTTAGAGGCGTCATCCGCGAACACCACCACTTCGATGCGGTCCGCCTTTTGCTTGTTCCGAATGGGAACATACAAAAGACCGTGGGTTTTGGCTTCCGTGGCGAACTCCTTCATGTTTTCCGTGGGGACGTTAAAGAATTTGAACGGGCGCTGTTCCCTGAGCATCCGCACAAGCCTTGTCTTGCCGTGGGTTTTCTTCTGGTCCTTCAGTACGGCATAGACAAACAGCGCAAAGTTTTTTGCCGCCATGCCCGACAGCTTGAGAGCCATTTCCGTGCCCTCAAGGGTAAATCGAACGATCTGGTCGGCTGGATCGCTTCCGTAGTTCAGTCAATTCACCTTCCTTTTATCGCTCCAAGTCACAGGAGCGTTTGTGTTTTGTTTTTTCCGGCGAGGCTTCTTTAGAAAAGGAATCCTCGCCGGGGATGAGGGACAGGGCGGAGCCGTTGTCCCACTCAATTCCGATCGTGCCCATATCGTCTACATAGGCAACGGTGCCCTTGGTGCCGGGCGGCGGGGCCTGCGGATCGTCCATGGAATGCAGGGTGATGCGGGTTCCGGCAGGGTACTGCCGCCGGAGGCGTTCCACTTGTTCTCTTGTAGGCCGTTGGTTCAAACAATCATCTCCTTTGTTTTTCTTGATTTCGGGCTTCCTTTTGCTGTTCTTCTTTTTCCCGTTGTTCCCGCCGCCGTTGTTCTTCCATCTGTGCCGCCTGCAGCCGCTTCTCCATCTCTATCGAATGGATTTCGATGTTCCGGCACAGCTTGGCGGTATGGCGAAGCTTTTTCAACCGCTCTGTGAGGACGCCGATCTGCGGAGAGCCCGGTTCATAGCGATAGAGCTTCTGGCGCTGCTTTATGAGGACAGCGATTTCATCCTCCGCTTTCTGCCGAATGGCGGCAAGCTGGCCCCGGTCCTCTATGTGGTTTTTAAAGATGAATTCTGCCTGCTCGATCCGTTTGTCCAGCTTGCGGATATCCTCCCGCACAGCATAGCTTGGATACCGGGGCTTTTTCGGCAGCGCCCCCATCTTGTAGAGGTAGGAAAAGTAGAGAGCCCGCAGGCCGGAAAGCCTGCGGGGCTGCGTTTCCCCAAGAAGGAGCAGGAAGCGGCTGGCTGGCGGCTGTTCTTTCCCAGCCCGGCGGGGTGGCTTGGGGTAAAGGATGCGGCGCTGGAGGGCCTCCGGGGTGTACTGCTTGCCCAAGGTCTTAAAACGCACGGTGCGCCCATTGCCCGGCAGGATCAGCGTGGGGTATTTGCGGTCAAACCGAAAGGCATAGCCCTGCTGCTCCAGCGTCCGCAGGAACTGCTTCCATGTGAGGGAAGCTGCAACCGCCGCATTGAGATCCTGCTGGATGGGCGTTTTCCATGTGGGCGCTCCATTCTGCTCGGCCAGCCACTGGACATAGGGACGGGCAATCCGTTCCGATTTCTCCGTATGAATAACGGAGAGGCCATGCTTTCTGCACAGTTCATCGGAAATCTGCCGTACCTGTGTGACATAGGTTCTTTCATTGCTGCGGTATTTCCTGCCGCTTTTCATGGACACGGAATTCCAGACAATGTGGTTGTGAATGCATTTGGTGTTGAGATGGGTGCTGACCACCGCCTGAAAGTTCCCGCCGAGCAGCCGATCCGCAAATTCCAGCCCGATCTGGTGGGCCAGTTCCGGCGTTACCTCTCCGGCAGCAAAGCTCTGCACCAGATGGAAGCCCTGCACACCTTCTTCCTTGTGCCACATTTCCTTGACGCGGCACATATCTTGAAAAGCCGTTTCACAGGTGCAGCCGAGAGCGGATGCGAACAGATCCTGCTCGGTTTTGTCTTTGTTGAGGGCCTTATCGATTTCCCCTTCCAGCGATTCCTCGTTTTCCCTGCGGGAGCATTTCTTCTCGTCGAGGGTATAGTCGATGGCGTTGTCGAGGCGGTGGACGGGGATAATGCTGGTGTAGGCAATAGCGGTTTTCTCCTTTCTTGGGCGCAGGTAGCTTAGGCTGATTCACGTCTTGGTTATGTGCGCGAATTGCATCCAACCGCAGGTTGGCTACCAGTTCTCCTTTACTTCTTCCCAAACCTGCCGGGCCAGCTTCGTCATTTCCTCGATATCCTGCTGGCTGGCCTCTCCATAGGTATTAGCGACCTTGGCAAGCTGGTTTGCGTTGTTGCACAACCCAGCCACCTTGTGGAGCAGATCCGTATGGTGGTCGCAGGGCCTTGCCCGCAGTTCCGCACCCATGATGAGGGTGCGGAGGAATTCCTCACGGGGCAGGCCGCTTGTTTTCACCTGCGCTTCCAGATGGGCCAGTTCCTTTTTGTTGAGATGGAGAGGAATGATGTGGTTTCGTTTTCTCATAGCGAGGCTCCTTTTAACGCTCCGGCTCTTTCCGTTTCCGGGTTTTCTTCTGCTCCGGCACTCTGGCAGGGTGTTCGTAATGGACGGGAATATCCTGCAGGCGCAGCCTGTCGCAATCCGATGCGAATGCCGCATACCGGGCGTAGGAATACCCTTCCGCATCTACAAGAATGCCCTCTTTACCGGTTTCACCCTTAACGAGTACGCAATGCCAGCAAAGGCTGCCCGGATCAAACCACATCTTGTCGCTGTAATCGAACAGGAAAATCTGGTCATCCTTGAGGCCGGTTTCCTGAAACTGCCGGAACTGCTCATCGCATAGAACGACCACCTGTTCCACCTGAAAACTGGTCTGCCGCTCCGGCACAGGCCGCAGTGGGTTCTGCCCATTGAGGTCGTTGATATGGCTGGGCCTGTGGTAAAAAACAGCGTGCTCCTGATAGGCTTTCGGTTCTTCCAAGGCGATGCGTTCTACCGGCACTCCCTGCAGGTCGACGTTGCGGTAATCCCTGCCGTAGCCAAGATACAGGGTATCCTTCCCTTGGGCAATCAGCATATTTTCTTTTTCCCCTTCGGCCCGCACCATGAGGCAGCGGAACAGCCCGCCCGGCGAGGCGCTCATGATTTCCCGGTTATCCTTGAGGAAGGGGTATTCCGGGGAAACGTCCTCCGAGAGTTTTTCAAAATCCTCTTTGCTCAGAATGATGACCTTTGCCACTTCAAAAACGCCGGGGACGTAGTTTACCTCGTTCCGGCGCAGGGTGTCCAGCATTTTGGCGTTTGCCGCGAACGCGGCGTATTGCTTTTCTCTCAGTATTTTCACCTCTCATTTCTTGAACAAAATCAGCCGGTGCGGTTCTGCGGGGGTTTGGGGTTCTCCCCAAGATGCGTTTGGATATCCAAACGCTATGCTTGCAAAACCAGTCACCGGCTGGCAAAGAAAAAACGACCTCGAATCAGAGGCCACCATTCTCATCCGCTTCCTTGATCTTGGCAAGACCGTCAAGGGTGGTGCAGATAAGATTGCGTTTTTCAGCAGCCCCAATCTCAGCGGACATACTGTGGCTGATTTCGCTGCCGCACACCACCAGCATACGGCACCGGCCCAGCTTCTGGCGGGCGATGTTGTGGAAATCCCTCTTTTCGTCGGCGTTGTCCGGCTGGAGGTACTGCGCTTCACTCAGCTTTGGGCAGATGGGGACGTATCCGAGCTCATAAACCTTGCGGCAGTAGCGTTTTAATAGGCGGGGCGCGGCATCGGAAGCCGCGCAAATGTAGGCGAATGCTTTTTCCATGATGATTTTCCTTTCCTTAATCGGTATTGATAAAATGGTGGCAGGCTGGTTGTCCATGTGGACGTCCAGCCTGCCGTTTGGTTTTCTGTTGGTCATCCACGTGGACAACCACAGGATGATTCGGCGGTTTCTTCCGCTTCGGTATGGGCTTCCAAGGCAAAGCGCACCCGGTCGGAGCCTAATTTGTAGTAGGCGTCGGTAACTTCCACGCCCACGGCTTCATATCCCTCCAGCTTGGCGGCGAGGACGGTGGTTCCAGCCCCGCAGAAGGGATCGAAGATGCGCCCGCCCGGTACGCAGATTTTCACCAAGTCCCGCATAAGCTGCAGGGGCTTCTCTGTCACATGGGTGCGGTTCTGCGGATTGGCGTAGCGGAATACCCCCGGCAAACATCCCACAGGGCGGTTCACCGGCATGGGGCCGTTGGAGCCCCACACCACATATTCGCTTTGCTGGCGGAATCGGCCTTTCTGCGGGCGGCTGGTCATCTTATCCCATACCACGCATCCTCTCCAGATCCACCCGGCCCATTGCAAAGCGTCGGTGATGGAGGGGTACTGCCGCCAGTCGATGAACAGGCAGACAGGCGCTCCTGGCCTGCAGGCTTTCCGGGCGTCGGACAGCCACTCCGCCATCCATCTCGTCCAGCTTCTCTGGTCCCGGTTATCCCCGTCGAAATCCGGCAGGGCGTTCTTGGGGTTCATGCTGCTGTACTTCTGGTTGGTGGTGCGGTTTTTCTCCGAGGGTTTCCAGCCGCCCGAAGCATAGGGCGGATCGGTGATGAGGGCGTCGAACACCTGCGGCTTGAATGCCCGGATGATCTGCAGGGTATCCCCATGCAGGATGGTCCAGCCATCCCCGCCGCTATGTTCCAACGGCAAAATGGATTCGTCTACGACTTGTGCGAGCTCTTTCGTTTTGTTCAGAGGCATCATCCTTTCGTTGTTTGGTTATCGCTCCCTGTCGGAGCGTTTTTTCTGTTGTTCCGGCATGACAAAGCCTTTCGGCTTTTGCGGCTCACGAAGCCCCATGAGCGGACCGGTATATTCATCGGCATAGATTTTCAAAGGTTCTCTGCTGTGGTTTTCCAGTTTTTCTCCCGGCGGCAATTCATAGAAACCGGAGATCTCCACATTTCCTACCACGGTTCCGTAGATAACGGCGTCGTTCTTAATGACAGGAGAACTATGGCCGGAGCCGGGCAGGATTCTTGCGTCCCCTTGGATGGTAACCATATTGGTAACGGTTCCTGCGGCAACGATGGCGTTGTCTAAAACCCATACATTCCGATCCAGCCGGGCGTCCCCGGAAATGATAGACGAGCCAAGCGCCCGGCAGGCCCAATGCAGGGTGCTCTGTTCAATGACACGGGAGTTTTCCCCGGCGAGCGCGTTATCGTAGATCCAGCAGCTTCCTTCCTGACTGAGATTCCGTTCGCTTTCTACAAAGCCGCCAAGGTCGCCTTGATGAACATCTTCCCGAACGTCCTGTAACGCCCGGATGCGGTGCAGCCATGGGTATTGCGGGTGAGCGATATCGGTAATCTCATACTTCTGATCTGATTGGCTTTTCCTGTCTGCGTTTTGTGACCTCTGATCCTGATAGTGCTGTAAGAGCTTCTGCATCATTTCGCCGGCATTGTACTTTTTCGCAAAAAAGCGGTTTATTTCCTCGATTTCCCTCGAATGTAACGGAGGCGCTTCAATCCCAAGCCCAAGACCTATTTCGCCGTTGTCATTCTGAAGAAGGGCGATCTTGATTCCAACGACTTTTTCCTGTAAAGAGGGATTGTCAAACCCCTCGAAGAATTCTTCCTTGTTCAAAATCAGCGGTTCGCTGTGTTTCAATCCGTCATAGCCCCTTTCTATCGTTCTTCTCCACGGTCCTTTTTCGCTTTCTTCGTTTTTTTCTCCGGCAGATCGATTTCCACGTATTGGCTGATGACGCCGGATGATAGGCTGTAAAATGTACGGAACTGCTCCATCATCTGTTTCGCCCGTTCCGGCTGCCCATTTTCTATCAGCAGGCGTTCAGCCCTTTTGAGGACGGAGAGGATATCCCCATCCCATTTTTCCAGCTTCATCTTGGGGCGTTTAGGAGCAGGCTGCTCCATTTCAATGGAGAAACGATCGGTTTCCCAAAAGTGGACGCTGATTACGCCGCCTTTAACCTTGATTTCCTGCTGTTCAAAATCTTCTCCCCAGCCGCTCGAAAACTGATCCCGCAGGTGATCCTGCAAGGCTTTCATTTCTGCTTCTGTGAGAGGTTCCTTCAGACAAACCGTGGCGCAGGCCATGAGCTCGCCGCCCCGGATCTCCACCGAGGGGATGGCGCTCAGTACCTTTTCCTTAACGCCGGGGTTCCATTCTTTTCTAAAGCAGAGCATGAGGTTCCCCTCGTTATAGCTGTTGCAGCTTTCCACAGCGCGAAGGATCGGGCCTTCGTATTCGGCTAAATCAGCGCCGTTCAGCGGTACAGGAAGGTCGGCTGTCCCGTTGTTCCAGCTATCGTCATCCATAAAGTCCCCGGCAAGAGGGAAATAAAGTTTACATATAATGTTGTTTGCGTCGATGTTCCAATCTCCTTTCTAACGAGAGCAGGCCGCCCTCTGGCGGGCGGCCTGTTTCTCATATCGTTCTTTTGCCAGATCTGCATAATCGCAGCCCTCTTTTTCCGGCAGGTTCTTCACCATGCGGTATTTGCCCTGATAGGCTTTTTCCAAGTGTTCAGCCGCCCACCGCCCGGCAAAGTCGTTGTTTGTGCAGATTTCGATTTCCTCAATTTCCGGGTGCCGCTTGAGGAAGGATTCCAATGCAAGCGGCTTTTTGAAGGAAAAGGAGCGTGGCTGTTCTCCTTCTTTCGGGGCGCTGATTCCGCCAAGGGACAGCCGCCATTTATCCGCAGTCCCTTCCAGCGTCAGATGGGCGAGGGTTTCGATGGCTGCTTCGTACACAGCCAGCCGGTTGGTTGTTCCCTTGGGCGGGAGGCAGAAGCAGTATTGCTTTTCGCTGCCGGACACCTCCGCCTTGAAGGGCTTTCCTTTGGTATAGGTGCCCCGCAGGAAGGCGTAACGGGCAGTACCGGCTTCATCCTTTCCCACGAACACGGCGTTGTGGTAGTCCGCGCTTTCATAGAGAATCCCCGCCCGGACGCAGGCTTCTATTACCTTGCGGCTGATCCCGCGCTTTAGGAGGTAAGCGAACACCCTGCGGTTGTTTGCCGATGCCGGGGGCAGGGCGAATTCCTTTTCCTGCTCCGGCTGGGAAGGGGGCGGGATGTAGCAGGGGTTTTCTTCACAGAGGGCCAGCACCGCGTCCACAAACTTTACCCCTTCTACCTTAATGAGATAGTCGAGGGCGGATTTGCCGCCTGCGTCCCGGCTTTTCCAGTGCCAGAAGCTGGTTTCTTCATTGATCTTGAAGCTGTCGTGTTCCCGGAGTTCAAACTCCCCCCGGCTGTCGGTTTTGACCAGTTCTCCGGGCCGGTACCGCCGCAAAAACTCAATGGCGGTCATCCGTCTGGCGGCGATGATTTGTTCTTCCGTTACTCCGGGCATAGGGCTGCTCCTTTCTGGTTAAATGACAGCCGCCCGCAGGATTTTCGCCTGATCGGTGCGTTCCCACGGAAATTCCGGTTTTCCGAAATGCCCATAGGCGGCTGTCTGTGCATATCTTGGCGTTAAAAGGTCAAGCTGGGCGATGATCTCCGCAGGCGTTAAGCCGAACACGAAGCGCGCCGCCTCTGCCAGACAATCGTCGGCACAAACCATACCGGTGCCGAAGGTATCCACCTCCACCATGACCGGCACGGCTTTCCCGATGGCATAGGCCAGCGTGACTTGGCACTTTTCGCACAAGCCCGCCGCCACAAGGTTTTTGGCGATGTACCGGGCCATGTATGCCCCGGAACGGTCCACCTTGGTGGGATCTTTGCCGGAAAACGCACCGCCGCCGTGCGGGGCGAACACGCCGTAGCTGTCCACCATGAGCTTTCGCCCGGTGAGGCCGGTGTCGGCTTCCGGGCCGCCCAAAACAAACCGCCCGGAAGGGTTCAGAAGGATTTTCGTATCCTCGTCCGGGGGTAAAGCCTGCAGCGCCGGGGCCAGCACCTTATCGGTGAGTTCCCAGCAGAGTTCGTCCATGGGCTTATTCGGGCTGTGCTGGGCAGACAGCACAACGGTATCCAGCCGCAGGGGCTTGCCATCCTCGCCGTATTCCACGGTGACCTGCGCTTTCCCGTCCGGGCGCAGGCCCCGCACCATCCCGGTTTTCCGGGCGGCGGCGAGGGCGCTGGTGAGACGGTGGGCCAGCACCACCGGCAGAGGCATCCTCTGCGGGGTTTCCGAACAGGCGTACCCCACCATGACGCCCTGATCCCCGGCCCCCAGCTGCAGGGCGGGCTGATCTTCCGAGGGATTTCTCCGGCGCTCTAACGAACAGTCCACCCCGGCGGCAATATCCGGGCTTTGCCGGTGGAGCAGGCATTGGACGGAAAAACGGGCGGGATCATATCCCGCCTTTCTAAAAACCGAATGCACAATGGAAGGGATATCCGGCTCAAACAGGCTGGTGATTTCTCCAGCCACGATAACCTGCCCCTTGGTGGCCAGCACCTCGCAGGCCACACGGGAAAGGGCGTCGTGGGCGAGGCATTCGTCCAGCACACTGTCCGCGATGATGTCGCACAGCTTATCCGGGTGCCCTTCCGTCACAGATTCGGCGGTATAAAATTGATTCATTTTCTCATTTCACCTCCAAGGAAAAAGGCTTGAGGCTTTTCCCGATTTCCTCGTAATTGTTAAAGCGCACCTCGCAGCCCAACAGGTACGATACGGCTTCTTCCCATTCCTTTAAGGGGTACTGCTCTTTGTTTTCCATGCGGTACAAATCCCCCAGGGCTGCCCACTTGAGCTCCGGCAGCAGGCGCAGGTTGGAGATAAAGGTGCGGTGCTGCTCGGCTAAAAGGTCTAACAATCCGGTTTTCTTCAATCAATCCCTCCAGTATGATAAAAAATGCAGGCGGAGCGCCTGTCAGCGCCCCGCCCGGTTAAACGCTTCCGCTATTTCTTCCTTCGGTTGCGGATGTGCAGGAAAACAAGGCCGCCTAAAATGACAGCGCATAAGACAATCAAAATAATGGCTTTTGGTTCCATAGGTCGATTCTCACCTCACTTCTGTGGCGATGACTACCGTGCGGGCGCTTTCCCACTCATAGGAACAGGTGACGAGCGTCAGCAGGCGGCGGTCCGCGCCGGGTATGGTTTCGGTTTTGCAGAGCGACTGTGCGAAGAGCTCCTTCTGAAAAGACAGGAAATCCGCATCGTCCGCAAATTCGGTGCGGTTAAAGGAGAGCTTTGTGATATCGGTTTTCAGCACAGCCGCAATGCGGTATTCCCACAGCCCGTCGCTGGTCTGCAGGAGGATTTTGGAATGCTCGGTTCGGAAAGCTTCGTCCGCCATCTTCTGGAGCACAGCGAACATGGTCCCATCGCTCATGTTGTGCCCGTAGACCACAAGGTTCCGGCTTTCCGGGGAACAGTCCCACTGAAAGAAAATGCTTCCGGCAGTACGATGCTCGCCCTTGTAGGTGCGCCGCAAATAGTATTCAGGTTCATCGGCGCTGCTCTGCAGAACAGGGTAATCCACACAGGTGCCGGGGATGGAAATCCAGCCCTGAATATCCGGGTATTCGGCCTGCAGGGCGGAGAGGTTTACAAGGGAGGCTGCCTGTTCTTTCCCAGCCGGTAACTCCCCGGAGGATTCTCCGGGGAGGGGCTGTGCGTATTCTTCCTTCAAATCCTGCGCTTCTTTATTGGTCAGCCCCGGCTGGAGCACCAGAAACCAGAGAAGCCCCAAAAGGCTCAGGGACAAAAGACCGATGCAAAAACCTTTGAAAAAGGTTTTCATTCTTCTGCGCCCTGATCCTCATCGCTGCCACCGGCAGCTTTCCGCTTCTTGCCGGTATGGTGCAGGAAGAGCAAAGCACCGCCGGACAGGGCCGCGAACAGGGCAAGCGCGCCGAGCAGGGCGGGCATCCACGGGTTATCGCCGGTCTGCGGTACGGTAGGCACTTCCGGCACCAGCTTGTTGTGCATCTTGACGGTTGTGGTTTCTCCCGCCTTGATTCCTACGGTCTGGTCATCGGGCAGGATGTACTTTTCGGCGTCCTCGCCAGCTGCTTCAGCTACGGTGTATTCGCCCACACGGAGCTCGACGTTGATTTCGCCGTTCTCATCCGTCTGGAATTCCTGCTCATAGGGGTTGCCCATGAAGTCGGTACCGGTGATTTTGAAGGTGCGGCCCTCGATCTTGTCATCGTCGGCTGTCTTTACCACCTTCAGGGAGCCGGTCTGCGCTTTGTTGAGGAAGCCCACGCCAGCTTCGGTTTCGATCCGCACAACGGCCCCGTTTTCCGTGATGGAGAAGGGGTAATAATTTTCGTCGCGCTGGAAAAATTCCGGGCTTTCCTTCTCATGCAGGAAATAGCTTCCCCACACGAGATCCTTCATCTGATAGAGCCCCGGCTCGGTTTCGGTCATTTCGCCCACCAGCTGATCGATCTCCGCGTCGAATTCCCCGTTGTTGTCCACATCGGCGTAAATCTCAAAGACAGCCCCGGACAGCTTGTTTTCCGGGTAGTCGGCGTCCACCTTGGTGGTTTCGGCAATGCCCTTGATGATCTGGTTTTCGATACGGATTTCAATGGTCTGCCCGTCCTCGGTGATTTCAACCGGGAAGGTTTCTTCCGTCAATACGAAGGCCGCCGGAGGCGCGATTTCCCGCACCAGCCAATTTCCAACCGGTACCTTGTCAAATTCAAAGTACCCGATCTCATTGCTTTCAGTAACTAAAAACGCGGTTTCTTCGGTGAATTCGGTTTCGTCGAAACGGAACAGGCCGATGACAGCACCGCCCAATTCGAAGCCATCCTGATCCACCTTCCAGCCGGAAACCTTGCCGCGCTTTAAGGTGTTTTCAATGGGTTCTCCATCGTTGACCTGAATCTGCACCTTGGCTATATCCTGACCGGCGTATTCAAACACCACCGGGTATTTTTCATCGCTCAAAATGTAGTGCTCGTCGGTGCCGATTTCCTTTACATACAGGGAAGCGCCGCATGGTACGTCTGTTTTAAAGATGGCATTGCCGTTTTCATCGACGCCAATCGTTTCGATCAGCCCGTCTGCCGGGATGGAGGTTCCATCGGCGGCAGTCAGTTCCTCTGCGGCGAACAGGCCGAAGGTGATGTTTTTCCATTCCTCATTCATGCCGATGGAGAAGATTTCGTCCTGCTCCAGCAGCTTCTGGAGGCTGATTTCCACCTTCTGGCGCTCGTTGACAAAACCAACGCTTGCGGAGGTAATCTCCACTTCCTGCCCGGCATAGGACAGGGTAACCTCTTTGGGTTCTGGATCAATTACCATGCCATCCGGCGCGGTGCGCTCCAAAATCTGATAGCGGCCCAAATACAAGGGTTCCGAGGTGGCGGTCCCGTCGCTCCCTGTGGTGAGGGTAGCCGCCAGTTCACCGGCTTTCAGGTGGACGGTACCATCCGGGGTGACGATATCTTCCAATGCGGTGACGTCATAGACAGCGCCCGGCTGGCCCTGCACCTCGTATTGAGGCTGGTACAGCCCGCCTGCTTCTGCCACGTGGCTGAATACCTCGCCCTCTTTGGAAACGGTGATGGTTCCTTTCTGCGCGATATTGTATTTCTCGACCGTAATGACGTCCTGCGTTCCGTCCACCACAAAGGGAACCGGCTCTCCGTCGAACACATATCCCCACGGGCTTTGCTGTTCATACAACTCGTAATTTCCAAACGGAAGAGGTTCCGGCAACATGAGGGTGCCTGTGGAATCCGTCACGAAGGTGTCGATGTCGATGGGGCTGGGGTAGTTCAAGTGCTGCACCACCCACTCGCCGGTATCGGTATTGCGGATTTTGACAGCAGTTCCCGCAAGAGGGATGATTTTTCCGCTTTCCAGATCCTTTTTCTCAAACCGGATGAGGGAAGTAAAGGTGGGGTTATTCAGAATATAATAGTAGGTTTTGCCATGCTTGGAAATGAACACAGAGAAGTCGGGGACAAATTTCTGCCCCTCAGCCCCTGCGGTTTGATGCACCACATACAGGCCGTATGGAAGATCCTTTGACCGGGCAAAACCATAGGAATCGGTGATTAAAAGGTCACGCTCGGTTTCCTTGGCGTTCCCATAGCTGCCTGCACTGGCAAGGTAAACCTGAAACTCCGCGCCTTCCTCCGGCTGCTCGATCTGCACTTCATCGCTGGAGGACGTGGTGGACAAAGGAAGAACAGAGGCTTTGGAGGCAAGGCTGGCAACCGCAGGGACAAGCTGCGGCACAATTGATGCGCTTGGGGCAGGCTCCGGCTCGCTTTCCGGCGCGGGGCTGCTTTCAGAGGACGGTTCCCCGGCAGGCTCTGCCGGGGCTTCGGATTCCGCGCTTGCTTCCGGCTGGCTGGAGGAAGCAGCTTCATCTTCCGGCACAGGGGTGGATTCCGGGATTTCCGAAGAACTGGAGTCGGGCGCTTCCGACTGCGGGACCGGTTCTTCCTGTTCCGGGGTGGCAGGCTGATCCGTATGCTTGGTGATGGCGATGCTGCCGAGAATGACGTCCTCTGTGGCAGTCATGGGGATGCTGTTGTTCTCCAAGGTGAAATTGCCCGGTTCCGCGCCTACCGGGTAGACGGTTTCGTCCAGCAGGTACCCCTCGCTGGGGGAAATTTCACGGATGCTGTAATCCGGTCCGCAGGGGTATTCCTTGGTGGTAAATTTGCCCCCGTTCGCCGTGGTGTAGGTATCCAGCAGGGTTTCGCCTTTGAACAGCCCGTACACAGCGCCATCCAAAGTGGCGTCGCCCTGCGCTTCATATTCGGTACTTCTCGGCTTGTTATGGCCGGAATCTTTTTTCTCCATCTCCACGGTGAATTTCTTCAGGATATTGGAAAAGCTCACGCTGGAGGTCTGGCCGGGGTAGATGGTCACCTGCTGGGAAGCAGGCTGGACGTATTTGTCCGGGGCCTTTTCGGTTACGGTGTAGTTTCCAGCTTGGAGGTTATCCACCTTAATGGTGCCATCCGGCCCCGTTACCACGTCTTTTTCGACGCCGTTGCCGGAGATGTGGAACGGGATTCCCTCGACCTTGCCATCCTCGGAGGTTTTCACAAGCTGCAGGGCGCCTGCCTTGATTTCAAGGGAAAAGCAGCATTTCACCGGCTCGGCGGAGCCTTCCACATCGAAGGTGACCACGTTCTGGTATTCGTCCCGCAGCCAGTATTTCGTGCCGCCTGTGACCACGCCGGGAACAGAGGAAGGCAGCCGCTTTTCGGCGGTAATGGTACCGAATTCGGTTTCGGAGGTGGAGACGTGCAGTTCATTGCCACTGACGGAAAAATCCACGCCCGGATAGCTGACAGCGAAATTCCCCAGCACATTGTTCTCATCCACCAGCGTGGTTTCGTTTTTCCCATTGCTCTCGTTGTATTTGAGGGCGTGGGTATATGCCCCGACCGCGCTTGGATCATCGGTGGCAAAGGACGGGATGGTGTGGTAATTCACGACGTTCTCCCGAAGCTGATAGAAGATGGGCTTCGCGGCGGGGCTGTTGACGGTAAATTCATTGACGATCTGCGTTTCGTACCCGGTCCCCAATTGCTCGTGGGCAATCAGCCAGATGAGGATTTGGGTGGCAATGTACTCGTCGATGGCGCTGCCGCCGTATTTTGTTCCGGTTTCCACGTTGTAGCCCAAGGTCAGGGCGGTGTTGATCATGGATTTCTGCTCGGCGGTAAAAGCGGCGTAATCGTCCGACTGGTCATAACCGATACCCGTGTGTACGCCTACACTGAACTGGATGCAGTAGGCAGTGCGGAAGGCTTTCAGGTCGTTGATCCGCAGCTCGGTGAACTTATTGGAACTGTAGCCGCCAAACGGGGCGGGAAGATTGGAACTGAGGGAATACCCTCTGGTGTTATGGTCGATCATGGAGATGTACCCGTCGTAATCGTAGGAGGCGGCAAAGGCGCTGCTTGGCATAACGCCAATACAGAGCAGTACCGCCATCATCAGGGACAGCAGCCGTTTTAGATGTTTTTTCATGCGATTCTCCTTATTCGTAAAATACAAAAAGGCCCCCGCAGGATGGAGAGAAAATTCTCCATCCCACGGGGGCCAGTGTTCAGATTATCGTTCTTCGCCGTGTTTCCGGCGGTGGTGTTTTTTATGGGGGATTTCTTTTTTTGGCAGTTCCTTCTGAGTGAGCCGGACCGCTTCCAGAACAGGGGCGGTTTCGATCCCGTTCTGCCGGCAGCCGTTCAGGATTCCTTCCAGATAGGCTTTGGAGGGCATGGCGGGGGTATCCTTGTACGGGCTGTTCATGGTGTAAGCCATGATTTCATGCCTGATCCCATCCTGATCTATTACCACAACAGGTTCTTTCCCGTACAGGTAGGGAAAGCCCTCGTAATGGTCCAGATGCCGTTCATCCCGTTCGGAGATCCGCCAGAGGACACCGTCCACATAGCTTCCTTCTTCCGGCAGGATAGTGGCGACGCCATTCCCGCCGCCGTTCATGCAAAAGGCAAGGCGGTACCCTTCCAGCCGGACGGTATCCACCACTTCCGCATCGGGGCAGCGGAAGGCCATCTGGTTTAGGTTCATATTGCTTCCATAGGCAAAATACAGCAGTGTACCAGTTGGCTTTTTGAAATTTTCGGTTTTCATCACCTCCAGTGTTATCGTTCTTGGTTTCGGCGGTTTTGCAGGCTGGGGTATTGGGCTTTGTCATACCGCCATGCCCGGTCGCCGGGGAGGTTCGAGAGCAGATGTTCCCGCACATTTTTGTATTCCGGCCCGATGAGGCCCAGCCGTAAAAGGAAGGTGCGGAAGGTAAAGGCGGGGTTTTCGCTGATCTCGGTTTTCCGCATCACCGTCCGGCTCTGGTTGATGGCCAGCGCGGAGATGGCCAGCGCCAGCGTGATATTTGCCCTGACTTTTCCTGCATGGAGGGTGCTTTCAAAACAGCGCCATTCCAAGGTGCTGCGATAGAACACCGAATGCAGGTTCAGGGCGTAATATCTCGTCCAGTTGTAATGTTCGTAGCTTTCATCCCGCCCGCCGTACCATTCCCGCTTGAGGCGTTCCATGGTGGTATTGGTGGGAAGCTTGCGGATTTTTTCCAGCATGGGTTCCCGCACCTTCTGGCACCAGCGTTCCACCCGGTGTTCATTGACATTGAGGGCTTTGAACAGGATGTCCTCTTTGGAATACATGATGGAGAGGGCGTTTTTCAGGCTCTGTGGGGTATGCTTGGAGGCGTCCACATGGACGTGCATCCCGCAGCTTCCGTTCACGACAGCCCCCGCATGGCGCAGGGCGCGGACAACCTCCTGCAGCTTTCCCATTTCGCTGTATTCCAGCTTGGGGGAATTCATCTCCACCTTGTAGGTGCCATCGCTTATGGGAAGCTGCTGCCGCCCGATCCGATGAGAAGCATGGATGCTGGAGTCGTAGACAAACCGCCACTTTTTGCCCTCGTTGTCTATAACCTCCCACGGATCGTAGGTGCGGGATTCATGTGTCTGGCGGGCCATGGTACCGAACAGGGAAGCCACCGCTTCCGCTGCTTTCTGGCGGGTTAGCCCCGTCATCTCAATCTCGCAGCCGAAGTATTGGTCTTTTAAATCAATCGATGGCGGTCACCTCCCGATGGGCGGCGGCAAGCCGTTTCCCGATGGCTTCCACCACTGTAACGGTCACGCCGTTTCCTGCCTGCTTGTATAGCTGGGCGTCGGATTGGAGAGGCAAAACGATATCAATCCGTTCATCTGCCCATCCCTGCAGCCGCAGGCATTCCCTTGGCGTCAGGCGGCGGATGCGCTTGAGCGGCTCCAAGGTGCCTTGGTCGCTGCTGGCGGTGAGGGTATGGGCGATTTTTCGTCCAACCCTGCCGCGCCGGGTATTTTTCTGAGCAAACGCCAGATTGATGCTGTCGCCGGGATACGCCATTTTGTACCCCTTTTTTGTATTCTCCCTGATGGGCAGGCCCACCTCATACAAACCGGTTTTCCCGCCGAATCCGCCCGTCTGCGCCGCGAGGGTGCAGCTTACCCCTTCCGGGGAGTAGACTCGCTCTCCCTGCGCGCCGGGGCGGATTTGTATAAGAGATGTGCCTGCTGTTTCGGTGAAAGGAAATACTTTTCCTCTGCATCTTTTATTAAGATATCCGATAAGGTACACCCTTTTTCGGGATTGGGGGACTCCGAAATCCTTGCTGTTGAGCACCTGCCATTCCAGACCATACCCCAATCCGTCCAGCGCATGGAGGATGGCCGCAAATGTCCTGCCCCCGTCATGGTTAAGCAGTCCGGGAACATTTTCAAGCAGCAGATACGCAGGTCTTTTTGCCGCAGTCAGCCGGGCAATTTCAAAGAACAGGGTACCTCTTGGATCGTCGAATCCTCCACGGTGTCCAGCAATCGAAAAAGACTGGCAGGGAAATCCGCCGCACAGCAGGTCGAAGTCGGGGATGCCGTTTGGATCGGCTTTTCGGATATCTTCACAAAACCACTCTCCTTTTGTATCGAACAGGGCTTCATAGCTTTGGTTTGCCTTTTCGTCGATTTCGCAATGGCCTACGCAGGTAAACCCTCCGGCGCGGGCGAGCCCTTCCCGGAACCCGCCGATGCCGGAGAACAGGTCAATATATCGTATGGTTTTCTATATCACGCTCCTTTTGAGGGATTTGATGAATCGTTAAAGCACAATCAATGGACATCGCCCCTTTTTCGTGAACTGAAATCTATATGAAAACACCCCCGCAGGCGGCTGAGGCGGTACCTCAGTCCTGTGGGGGTGTTGTTGGTAAGGTTATTCTTCGGTTTCTTCATCTTCAGGGGATTCGTCGGCAGGCTCGGCTTCTTCTTCCTCGTCATCGTCCTGCTCCCAGCTTTCCGGCATGACGTCCTCATCATCCTCGTCGGGGCAGTTCTCGTCGCTGTCATCTCCCTCTGCGGGGATTTCCTCGCCCTCGTTGATTTCCAAACTCTCTGCCGGATTTTCTGCTTCTGTATCATCGGCTTCTCCATAAAATGATCCGGTCAGAGGATTAAACCGATTGGCCCGTGCTTCCTCTTGGGCGGCTCTGGCGGCTTCGAATTCTTCTTCCGCTTCTTCCAGCGCCTGTTCGATCAAACTGATCACGAATTCCTTTTGGGTAAGGCGGCGGTGGTAGTTTTTCTCGTAGTTTTCAAGGTATTCCTTTACCCTCTGGAACAATTCCTCGCTCACCTGAAACGCTAATGTTCTTCCTTTTTCCATGACTTTGACAGCCCCTTTCTCATAGTGCTCCATAATGACCATTTCGATGAATTTGCTGATTGTGCTTTCTGTTTCCCTGATTTCCTCGCTGATGCGATTGTGCAGGTCTAATGGGATTTTGCAGGTGATGCCCTTGGTTTCCATGCTCTGTCGCTCCTTTTTCTTTTCTTTCCCTTTCGGGCAACACAAGCATACTGCAACCCGCCTGATAAAGCTATCACCAAGAGCAACAACCTTTCAGCCAAAGCAGGGCTGACAAACGTCACAACCAACAAGGGCTATGTTTGGGGTTTTCAGCGGCTTGGCCCATCCATTTTCTTTTGCTTTTTGGGGGTGACCGGCTGCATATCCTCAAAGAAATATCCGGCCATCTGCTTCATCCAGTTAAAATCCTGTTCTTCCGGTATTGCAACCGTCAGGACAACGGCGTCTGAAATGCGGCCTTTTCCGTTTTCCCGATAGTATTCCTCAAAGCTGCCCCACCAGCCATCCGCGCCGGTCCTGATTATATCGTCGCGCCCGTCAATGCTGAGGTAATAGCGGGCGGTATCTACGCCGATGGATTTGCCATCTATTTTTTGGAAGGCGTAGATCTTCTCATCGGCATAAATGTCTATGGTCTGCCTTGGGGCAAGGTAAAGCGTCATTGTCCGGTCTGTGTATTCGGGGTATTTCTCATTCGGCTTCTCCAGCAGGACAAGCCGGGCCGCATCGAAGGATTTGGGCGGTTTGTAATCCACGGTGAGGCGTTTGAGCTCGGCCCCTTTGAAATCCTCGAAATACAGGGGATCGCCAAACACAATATGCTTGGGGTTTTTGATTTTGTAGATTTCTTTTCTCATAAGTCGGTTCCTTTCGTTTTAAACAGAGTTAATCTTCTCCCAGCAAGGAACCGAGGAAGCCCATCATCTCCTGCGGGATGGCTTCCTCCGGCTGCTTCACAGGCTGGGAAGGGACAGCTTGAAGTTCTTCCCGCAGTACCCGCCGCAGGGTAGTTTCAAAGGTTTCCTTTTCTTGGCTCTCCAAAATAGCCTGCACCAGAAAGGCGTTTTTCTGCCCGTCCGGCACAGCCTGCAGGATTTCCCAAGCCCTGCGGTGGCGTTCATTCTGGAGGTTGGGGCGAAACCCGAATAGGGGCCTGTTCATCCCTTGCTCACACCGCCCGACAAATGCCCAAAAATCCGCTCGAATCCTTCGGCGTTCACACGGTCGTCTATCAGGGCGAAAACCCGGCACAGGCCGTCCTGTTCGCTCACATTGCCTTTAACCACTGCCGCGCCCCCGCCCAGCATGATTACCGGGATGGCTTTCAGGTCAAACCCCGATTCCATGGCTGCCGAGAGAAGCCGTTCGGTGTAGAGGCGGCCCTGCTTTTGGATGATGCTTCGGGCGTCCTCGTCCATGCTGCAGGCTTTTCCAGCCAGCACGCGCTCTACTTGGGCGTCGGTAACGGACAGCCCTACATCCCGGCGGATCTGTTCTTTCGTTTCGTCGATGCAACGGATCATGCCGAGCTCCAAGCTGCGGCAGGTTGAAGCGTTCGGGACGCCGTTGTCCAGCCGCATGAGATCCACCGTCCAGCCGCCGATATCCATGAGCAGAACAGAAGGTTCGTTTTGGATAAGTTCAGGATGGATGGCGATGGCGGAATACCCCTGTGGGAACAGTTTCACATCCTCGATGGTTACTTTGTAGGGGATTCCCTCAAATTTGAAGCACACCGGCTGGGAAGAACGGAGAAGGTATTCCCGGAAGGGCTTTTTCTCACGGCCAAATCCGGCCAGAGGCAGCCCTGCTGCGAGGTTTACGGAACACTCAGCCTTTTCTCCGCGCTGTTTAATCTCTTTGGCGATAGCGGCAAGGGTAAGCAGGTAGTAGTTGTCGTTCTCCATCTTGTTTCGCAGGATGGGCTGCCTGCCCGTCCCGCACACGAAAAACTTCCCGCCGTACTCCAGCGTGTTCTGCAGGGTGTAGGGCTCGTGGGAATATTCTGAGATACCGGCTGGGAAAGAAAAATGCCGGGTTTTGATGGCGTAATAGCCGTGGTCTATGCCGATGTTCATGGTTTTGCTCATCCTTTCTTGACGGTTGTTGAAAACTTGAGGGCTTTGTTTGGGGGCTTAGAGTATGCTTGCTGGAAAGAAATGCTTGTTCTTTCCCAGCTGGTAAGTAATTAGGGGGTGAGGGTGTGGGAGAGGGGGAAAGCGAAAAATCGCTGCGAAAAACCTCCCCGGCGGCCTGCCGGAGAGGTTCTAAAAAAGGGCGCACTACCCCCTTGTATCTTGAGGGCTTAAAATTGGCCCGTTTTAGGGATTCGTCAATCTATCTATGAAACTGCCGGAAACTTCTGCATTTCCGACAACGGGAAAAAAGGGTGGTAAACGCAAAAAAGCGGGGCCTCCGGCCTGAATTTTCAGGCGGAAGCCCCGCATCTGCTCACGAAAAATCTTGATATTGCCATTTTATGGAAAAGGCATCTATGGAAAATCATTTTGGATTTTGCGCTCTAAAAAGCCCGCAAACCCGCATGAATACTGACAAAAACGGGGTGGACATCTAAAGTGTCCACCCCAGATGGTGGGGGATGGTGGATTCGAACCACCGAAGGCGTTGCCAGCAGATTTACAGTCTGTCCCCTTTGGCCACTCGGGAAATCCCCCATATCAAATTGGAGCTGGTGGACGGATTCGAACCCCCGACCTGCTGATTACAAATCAGCTGCTCTACCAGCTGAGCTACACCAGCATTTGACCAGCGAATCTATACTACCAGATGAAGGCCCGTTTGTCAACAGTATTTTTGCGTTCCCGGCGAATTTTTTCGCCGTACATAGGAGGAACATGGGGAGATCGGAAGGAGGAAGTTCTATGACCTTGCAGGAAATGTCCCACGACTATGCCGCCAGCGCCGACGCCATCGGCGAGCGCATCCGGCAGCTGCATCAGCGGGCGCTGACGGCCCCGGACCCGGAGGAGGTGCTGTGTCTGCAGCGGCGCATCCGGGAGCTGATGCCCCTGCGGCGGCAGGCCCGTGAGCTGGCGTATCACACCGCCCACTACTATGACAGGGGGTGCCACCGCTATGCGGCATACCGTATCTGACGGCTCCGGCCGCTATGACCCGCTGGATATCGCCAGCCTGCAGCTGTGGCAGCAGGGACAGCAGGAGGACAACCGCCAGCAGATCCGGCGTCTGCTGGTGAATCTGCCCTTGGCGGTGGAGGAGGAGCTGACGCCCCGGCAGCGGCAGCTGCTGCGGATGCACTTCACCCAGGGCAAACGGGTCACGGACATCGCACAGGAGCTGGGGATCAGCAAGTCCACGGTATCCCGGACGCTGGCCCGGTGTACCCAGCGGCTGTACCGCACGCTGCGGTATAGTCTGTAACAGGAAGCCCTTCGGGGCGGCACAAAGGAACAGGGCCTGCCGCATAGCG
>OLSF01000069.1_pt1 | contig 100303 bp, 91 predicted proteins | sample 1672301 | NCBI WGS metagenome assembly OLSF01 (sample SAMEA3136669, study PRJEB25190) | human gut metagenome | biome: human gut; feature: human-associated habitat; material: faeces | place: Austria | collected 2013
GCATTTCTAGAAGGTTGGTTTCTAAAACGTCCGTGAGGACAAATACGATGTTGGTTATCGTATTCAGTTTGTCTGTTCCTTGCATAATCGTGTATTCTTATTTCTAATTCGAATGAATCCCCTTCGTTCTGTTTCTTCTAACAGTGGAAAGTCTTCATTCTTGATTTCACATTCTGTTTCGTAGTTCACGGAAGTATAACTTGGGATATTGAACTTTTTCCGGATTCTTACGATAACATCCGGATTTCTTGTTACCCAGTAAACGGTTATTCTCATGGTGATATCAGCATTTTTCTAGCTTCCTCATCTCCTGCATCAGCACGGTGCTTGATTTCAATGTACTCAGCATAAGAGATTCTGTTATCTCCACGCTCCTCTATCTCTTTTTCACGTTGGTTTCTGTATCGTTCACGCTCTTTCCGTTCAATATCTTTCCGACGTTCAGAAACGTAGTCCAGCATCGCACTTGTTATTTTCAATGGATCTATTGAACCGTAGAACCGCCCATACTTCCCTGACTTAAACCGTGCTATGAAAAAACAGATTTCAGCGGCATTTATATAATAATACTCCGAAAGGAATATCTCCGATAGTTCAGAAAGTTGCTCTTTCGCTATCTTGGTTGAAACTTCTGCAAAGTCATTCAATGAACCAAATTGTATCTTTAGCCATTCTATCGGTGTTTCATCCCCATAAGTAGAAGACAATAGCCCTAAACTCGGAATGCTGTCATTCAACGCCAGTTCTGAATGGGTTGCATTACATCTGACAAGTTTGAACTGCAAATCAGGGTTGTAATCAAGAATGAATTGTGCAGGATCGGGATATTTATTCAATAACGCCCTCTGCTTCAAGTTCCTTTCTCTTTTTTGCGGCAGCTTCTCTAACGGTTGTAGCGACTGCAAGAACTGAATCACGTTTTCGCTGCTCGCTATCCTGTTGATTTTTACTAAGTCTTGTCCCATTATAGTTTCCTTCCAATATTTTAGTAAAGTTTGCTTGTTTGAAAATCCAATCAAAGTCGCATTTCCAATTGCGGTCATTAGCTCCAAGTAAGAACGGGGATTGAAGAATGAGATTGAAAACACTCCTCACTGACTCTTTCCCATATTGGGCTATCCGGGCTTTTACAGCCTTTTTTCTCACATCAGTCATTGATCTTATCTGCTGGAGTCTGTCTTTGAATGTGGTATTATAGTATTCCATCAATCCGCTGTAATCAATCTTTTCAGAGGGGGATGGCGAAGAAAGCTTGGCTTTCTTTGATACTCCGTCAGGAGTATTTTCTTTCTTTTGATGTAGAGATATATCTATATACTCTCTTTCTTCTTTCTTTGTATTTGTGCCCTCTGTGTGCCCTGATTTTTGTAAAAGTTCGGATTGCGGTAGATTGTTGTTCATGGGCTGTGCCCCAAGTTGTGCCCTTAGTTGTGCCCATTCGTGTCTTAATTCATTGATTTCCTTTTCAATACCTGTGTCCTTACTTGTGCCCTTGGTTGTGCCCATTGGATTATATTCTTCATATTTACATAAGGTTATAAGGTTCATTCCTTGATTGCACTCAACAGTTATCATACCTTTCTTTCTAAGATGCACAAGAAAGGAACGCACCTTCTTTTCAGACCATTTCCAACGCTGTGACAGAAATCTTATGGATGCAGGATATTGACCTCTTGAATAAGAGATTTCTCGACCTCCGATACTCTCCTTTCGGGGCGTTACCTCAAATCGTGCAGACTGAATTAAGTCTAACCACGCTTCGCAACTGCTAAAAGTACGGGCTTCATTCCACATTTCATTCGAGAAAAACCTGCGGCTTAGCCTCAAAAATCCTTCTTCCATAGTTTTAGAATCTTACGTTAGTCAACTGCCTGTTATTAGAGTACACTGCCCATTTACCATTTCCACTATCAACAAGGCGAAGATCCTTCACTTCTCCAAATCGTTTTTTGTTTCCACAAAGGTCAACGATCCATCCGGCCTCTTTACTCGGGTGCGGACGGATAGCACGACCGACTATTTGATACCACAGTGCCAAAGACATCGTAGGACGTGCCATGACAATCGTATCCAGTTCTGGGTAATCAAATCCGGTAGTAAGTACGCCGACATTGGCCACGACCGGAATTTCTCCGGCCTTGAATGCCTCAAGAATACTCTCTCGCTCTTTCTTTGGGGTTTCTCCTGAAACGATGGCCGCTCCGGGAATAGACCAGGTAAGGCGTTCAGCTTCTTTCAAAAACCTCGTGAAGACCAATATACCTTTTCGTTTTATCCCGCTTTTAGGGTTCATTAGTCTTTGCACAATGCTGACCAGAAACCCGTAAAAATCGATACGCTCATACTCCTTTACGACAGACTTGTCTGTGTAGTCGGCTCCGGTCGTGTTCACCTTCAGATTAAGTTCATTCCATCCTAAAGGGTTCATTTCATAATAATTCAGTTTTGACAGATAACCCATATCCAAAAGGGTGGAAATTTGAACCTGATAAATGACCTCAGAGAATACACAAGGCCGGGTCCGGGTGATAAACTTCAACATACTGCCAAAATCCCTGCTTGATGAAAGACGGTAAGGTGTAGCCGTCAATCCAAGCACCTTGCACTTCAGCATAGAAAGAAATGATTTATACATTCCTTCTTTCGGGTTAACCAGATGGCATTCATCTATAATTATATTCTTGAAATGCTGAAAAAGCTCAGGATGATTGACAACACTACCAATCGTAGCGAATGTTATTCTTGAAATCTCTTTCCGCCCAAATGATGCGGAATATATGGAACAGTCCAGAATACCATACGAACAGAGCTTCAGATAGTTCTGTTCGAGTATTTCCTTGCTAGGTTGAAATACCAGCGTATGCCCTTCAAGGCGGCTAGCAATATCGGCTATTACCAGACTCTTCCCTGCCCCAGTCGGCAGCACCATGATGGCATTGTTCTTCTTGGCTTTGTTGGCAAAGAAATTTACCGCTGCATCACTAGTCTTTTGTTGATAATCACGTAGCTTGTACATATTTCTCGTTGTCTTTTACGATAATCGGTTCGTCCTCACTCAAACGGTTTAAAAAAGAAAGCACAATGTATGCTTGTTCCTTATTCATCCCAACGGGAGAAAATGATCCATCCTCGTTTTTTACCATCATTACGAATGTTCCGGGCTTTAATTCATTCATAGTCCTTTCTCCTTACCCAACTTATCTCCCAAAGCCTTATAATACTTTGTGAGTTCCATTAACTCTAAATCACTCCATTTCTTTGTTTGTCCGGCCTTCCATGCCAGCTTATCGAAACGTTGCTGACCGATTTTGACCTTCAAGTTCTTTTCATATTGTATCAGATGGTCAGCACTGAATCGGTTGCACGCCCGGCATTCTGCGTGGGCGTTGTCCTCGTCAAAGCGTGTGGCCATGTGGCGGCGCGAATGGAAGTGTCCGCAATCGGCCTGTGCGTATGGCTTTATCTGGCCGCATGAGATACAACGGAAATACCCGTTTGGCATACAATCACGAAGCCGGATATAGCGGCTGAAAACTTTGTCGAGTTTGGCCACTAAATCCGGCTTCTTCTTAATCTTGATACCTGCCTTGTCAAATAACGGCAAAGGCTTTTCTTTCTTCTTTTTTGGTTTCTTGATATAATACGGCATTATTTGAATCCCCATTCTTTTATGTAATCAATATTCTTTGGAAATCCATCTACTTGTTGAGGACTTAAAAATATCTTTTCACTTTTTAATGGAGTGCCTCCCCATACAGTAGCAGGACATTCTTCATATTCTTCTTTAGAAACTTCACTTACATTAAAATTGGGTTGGAAACCATATCCCATTACGCTTTCCCCTAAGTAAGTACCAAACTTCTTCAAAGCCCATTGAAATGCGATTTCCTTACTGAACAATCCATTTTTAGAAAGGACTGCTGCATATATTTTATGCATATAGTTTCCTGTTTCAGTTAAATCAGGGTGGCAACGGATGCAGAAATAGGAAATATTTCGCAAAATCTCTTTCACATACTTTTCATGCTTCTTGCATTCTTCTTCTGTAAGAAACTCTTTTCCATCATTAGCGATGTAAACGATTTTAGTTACTTTTTTTGTTTCCATATTCTTCTATTATTGGTTTACATAGTTCAACAACTCGCTTACAGTCTTCCACATCAAACATACCTATGTGACAAACTTCACGTGGTACCCCTAATTGAATGGATAGCCACAAATAAGCCTTATTCCTATTCGATGTATTTGGGATATGCTTCTTCCAAATCTTGTTTATAAGATTGGTCTTGGCGATCTGGTCAAAATAGAAATGGGCTTCTTTCTTGGCTTCCCTCAGTTCTGCATTTGCCAAACGCCCTAATGCTTGGTCTGTCCCTTTATGTACACCTACATAAGCCCTACAATCCCGACAGAGATAAATCATGCCGTATGAACGCCCGTAGATTACAGAACTATCTACAAATTCAGTTGGTTTGCCACAATAAGGACAAATCTTACCAGTAAGTAATTCATCCATTATCTCAAAGCATTTATAACGTCTCCAATATCTTCGCAATCAGTAATATCTTTAAAAGAGATATAGCAATTATCACAACCATAGCCATCACCTGAAGGACTATTATCTACAATGGTGTTTATTTCTTCAAGATTATCCTCTTTGATTGCTTTTACAACAGTATTTAATCGTTTAATAACAGCATTCTTCAATGCCTCCTTGTAGCGTTTTTTAATTATCCTACTTACTTCTTCATCTTTCATTCCAGACTCTTTCAAACAGCAGAATAATTCATTTCTAAAATCCTTATCAAAAATCTTTTCCATATAATTATATTTTAGTTTGTGGTACCGGCAGGGCTCGAACCTGCATGATAGGTGTTTTGATTGAAAATCCATATCCTCCCATTTACGAACCTATCTCGAAAGTCTACATAGCGTCTACCAATTCCGCCACGATACCATTGAGTCCGCAGTTCCGACACGGTGCCATTGGCGTAACCCCGGCTAGGCTTGCGGACAATACTATGAAAAACACACTCAGAGCACTATGTATGTGCGTGGGCGCAACGGGAATCGAACCCGCATAAACCTTTGCGCCCTATAAGACCATTCAAGGTAGGCTCATTCAAAATTAAAATCGTCAAATTCGTATTCATCCGGTTCTTCCGGATAATCGTTCCCCCAGTCCATAATCAATCAGACTGTGGTGGGACGTACCAGTCGGGTATGTATTCCATAATCAATCAGATTTCGATGATTACGATGTCAGGTGCAACACCTTTGATTGCTTCAATCTGTTCGTCAATCACCTTGTTTTTGTATTCTTCAATGGCCTCGTTGGCCCCGGCGGACACGAGAGAAAGGGAAACGTCTCGGCCATCTACATCTGCATAGATTTCAACCTCGATTTCTTCACAGGCAAATCCTTTGAACAGGGGGATATTCAGTTTGAAAGATTTCGGAAGATTAGAATCAACAACCTGAGAATAATTGTCCGTCTTGCTTCCGTTTTCTTCCTTGCTGCGTTCGATGTCCTGATTAACTTTTGCCTTGAAGTTCTTCAAAGTAGAAACCAGCATCATATTTTCAGATTTATCCTTGAAGAAAGCACGGTGCATCTTGAAGAATTGGGATAATTTAATAGGTTCCCATTTCTTGTCGGTGTTGATACCGAACTCCAGCATTTCCTTGGAAGCTTGTAATACTCCACTAATTTCAGTCTGATAGTAGTTGGTTTCATCAATAGTCAGAGCCAGTCCCATCTTGTCACGGTTTACGATGATATTGGCCGATTTCTGATTGATCAGTTCGACACGCTTCTCCAGCCATCTGTAAGGTGCATCAATAGTTCCACTGATAATCACTCTTTCCGGTTCTTTCGGGTCAAGTGCTACGGGTGCTTTACCTTCACGTAATACTACTTCGATTGGCGTACCGTTATAATCCTTCGGTACTACCAGGTTGATTTTGTTTTCACTCATGATTCTGTTCCTGTTTTACGGTTAATACTGAATACTGTCTTTTGCATCTCCTGTGGCATAATGGGACGGCTATAAACCAGTTCGCCCAGCTTGTTGTAGAATCCTGCCATCTTTTCCTCGTGATAGAGGATTTTGGCACATTCTTCATTTTCTACAAACTCAGAACCTCTCTTAATGTGGTCCAAAAGTTCCTGCTTTTCTTCGTTCAAAGGTTTCAGACGTTCTTTGAACTCGTCCATAGCCTCTTTCTTTTCTATCTCAATATCATTGATGGTGATTGATACTTCAGCTAATGTTTCTTTCTTTTGCGCCAATTCTTCGGGTGTGAATCGGTGAGTATAACCGATTTTCTCCACTGCATCGGCATTGTCCTGAAGAAACTGCCATCGTTCCTGTTCAGGAATGTCTTGTCCTAAAAATTTGTCCATATTATCTATAACTTATTTTGCCAAACTCATTGTAAACCTTTCTTGCAGTACCCATAGTATTATAAACTGGAATATAGCTTCTTTGAGAGGCTTTCTCTATTTGGTGAATACCGCTGGATTTAGGGTTGATTGATTTTTCAGGATGAAAGAATCTTGCTACATCTTGGGGAAATTTTCTTTTCTTCATAATCTCAATTTTTAAATAAATTCATTATTACGTTCAATTTCTTGTTGTGCGTAGATAAGCATCTGTTGTTCGTTAGCGGCAGGCAAATAGATACCTGCCACAGATGCGCTCCAGTTTCGGAAACGGTCAATACTCAAGGTCATTTCACCTGTTGTCAGCTCGGCAGAACTTCTTAAGTAAGTTACTTCCTTACCTTTCTTGTTGACCGTCTTTCTCTCAAACAAATCACGGTTGCAAGTCCTCTTATAAAAATCAATTTTTGCTTCGTCGAGACTGCAACCGTACTCACTACCGAAATACCCTAAAAGAAGATGCAAGTAGCTGTTTTGGGCAAGCGTGCGGTTAGGTAGTTTCTTTTTCACTTCCACCACCGCACGTTCACTAAACAGCTTGTTTACATACTCCTTGAACTTGGGTATTTGAAATTCATTCTTCAAGTCGAACAACATACGCTAAAAAGGCAAATCGTCCTTTACATTGCCATTAACATCAACCGGAGGCGGGAAATTCTGTGGCTGTTGCTGATAGGTCGACTGTGGCGCTGGCTGTTGTACCGATGTTGTTTGTTGGGATTGCGATACACCACCACGCGCATCTATTTTGTAGCACCGGATAGATGCCATACGTTTGAGTTCTCCGTCCTGATTCGTCCAAGAACGACCTTGTATCATAAATGATACAGTGACAACATCACCATGATTAAAGCGGTCAAGTTCTGCACACTTATCGCCTGAAAACTCTAAGGGAATAACATTCTCATACTCGCTACGCTCTCCCGTATAAGGGTCGTAAGTAGTAGCATCTAAAATAAACTCCCGTTTTGTAAATGAGGAACCACCGTTTTTGGATGGTATTTGAACGGTTTGTCCAATTTCGATTATCCGTCCGGTTATTTGGTTTGCCATTAATTTTCTCCTCCAAAAATCTTTTTATCGGTTATAAGTTCTCTGTTTTCTTCCAAAAACCGGATAAATTCCTCACAATGATTAGTAAGAATAGGAATATCACGTTCAGGATTGAAAACGTATGTTTCTGTATAGGTATCTACCACATAACCGCCTTTGTTGAACTCCACAATGTTATACTCAAATGTCCGTACATCAGAACCGTTCTTCATTAAAGCGTATGGATATACTAAATGCTGGTGGTGATCTTTGAACTTTCCCACGGTATAACTACCAGTTGTTTTGATGTCGTGAACACTGGTAGGCATCAGTTCGTCAATCAGACCATAAACCAATACACTACCGTATGCAGTAGGCAAGATGGCTTCTACTCTTTGTTGGGTTAATGCTCCTTTGTAGTAGTTGGCAAACTCGCGGCAAAGGTCAATGTGAAAAGTGAAAGTGCGATTGTTGTAAACAGCTTTTATCCCGTAAAGTTTTCCGTCATCGTGATATGCCTTGCTAATTTCCATTATAGAAGATTTACGGTTCTCAATCATACAATCAATTATCTCCCCAAAACATGTTCCTCTATCAGCTTTTTCGCTATCGAAAGGTACTCTATTTATCCTATCAATAAGAGATTGGAATTGTTTTTCTCTGAACTCATCTTCATCGCATGGAGGATTGTCAGAAAAAGCATAATATTTTTGATATATCTTATCACTATCTATATAATTTTGATAAGAATCTAACAATGTTGGGTATAGTTTGTAAGATATTTTACTCATTCTCATATCTCCATTTGTAACCACCTGCTGTAAGATGGCTTTTTCTACCTATACAGCAACTGATAATATTAGCATTATTAATACCCGTTTGTCTTTCAGCCTCTTTAGCACTTTCAAATGTATTTATTGATGTACCATCCTCTCGGCACTGAACAACGGCTTTTGACATCTTCGGGTGATTTATTTTCTTTTTGCTAAACCGTTCGTTTCGTGTTCCGTAATTAGCATTATATCTCCATGTACACCATTCCAAGTTAGAAACTGAATTATTGCTTTTAACTTCGTCTTTATGATTTACACATGGAAATTTTTGCGGATTAGGGATAAACGTTTCAGCGACAAGTCTATGAAGAGATTTATATTCAACTTGTTGTTGCTTCCATAATGATATTCGTAAATATCCACTCCATATTTTATTAGGCTTAATTATCTTTCCTATTATCTTTCTAAAATTACCATACCTGCTTTTAATAAGCCTATCTAAAGAGCGAACTCTACCAAGGGTACTTACTTGATAGAGTCCTTCATAACCTTGAATGTCTTTCCAAATCTCATTAGGCTGCTGCATCTGAGTAGATTTTAGTTTCCTTATTGAATACCAGTCCCAAAGCCTTTACCTTTGCAGCAAACAAACTTCTCGCCATCATCAAAGAACTACCAACGTGTTCAAACTCATTAATATGAGAGGCGAACTCATTAGCGGACTTGGCATCAGTTATAAATTCGATACTTTCTTTTATCTCTTCAATAACTTTATCATACTTTTCCTGTGCCTCTTTCTTGGCAGCAAGCATACCCAAATACGAATTGATTATCTTGGCGGTGATAAAGTCGTTCTTTGCGGTTGGATTACCATTCTTGTCAAGGATGGTAGGAACTTCCATCACTGAAGGAAGATTGCAAGTATTCTTACCGTCATTTCTTGAAGTTGGGTCAAAAGTGATAGTACGTCTTTGGACGCCTCTTTCGCTTTTCATTTCAAGATAACCGAGCAAATCCAGTTCAGTAACGATAGAGTTGTAGGATTTTTCACGCAAGGCAGGGATAAACACCGTATCATCACCTTCTTTTCTTGTGTCGCGATGGGCAACGAAAATGATGTGCTTGTTAAGCCCCGAAAGTGTTCGTGTCATCCATGAAAACTCCGCATTGATACCGCTCCAATCCTTGATAGACGGTTGGCGGCTGCCACATTTATAAGTAATGATGAAATCCATCATCTTGCCAATGGTATCTACCACGATTGTCTGATAGGCAGACAAATCCTCCTGCAAGACCTGTTGAACATCACTCCATGAAGTGACCTGTACAGTATCTATGTTTTCCAAATGCGCCATATTCATACGCTTAACGCCATTATCGAAATCCAATAATAACGGTTTCGGTGCGCTCAATGCCACTGTTGATTTTCCCATACCAGCCTGACCGTAAATCATCATCTTTACAGTGGTAGGAATTACTAATTCATTTGATTTTTTAATAAGACTCATAATCGTAAAATTTAAAGGGTTTATATTACTTTCATTCTATTCAAAAATCTGTTGATCGACTCCAAATTGTACCAAATCATTTTTCCATCTTTGGCAAATGAAACCTGGGCGTTATTCCTAAGTTTATCAAGGTAATCAACGCTACACCCCAAATAAGCCATCGCTTCATCCTTATTAAGCCAAAGTTTCTGTACGGATTCAACCTTTCCTCTTTTCATATCATATCTTTCAGAAATTCTATTTTCTCTTCTCTAATCCGTCTTGCCCTACGCATATCCGAATGGAAATCCTGATAAAACGTAATTGAAAACACACATAATAAACAACAGGCGATAACAGAACGGGCTATTGGTGGGAAATCCATAGTGAATTTCATGCCAGCCAGACGCTCATATAGCATGGTCGCCAGTTCTCTTCCATTTCTTACATGAAGAATCTCAAAAGCCTTCTGCAACTGGTTGTTTATCGTGCTCACAGCCCTGCATTTCAAATCGGCTATTTCCTTCTTCTCATACCCTTGTGCATACATTCGTGCCGTAATCTCGCATTCAGGTGTAAGTTCATTAAAAACTCTCTTCATAATCGTGCAAGTCAGCTGATTAATAATTGCGGATAACCTCAATATATCCGGCTTCCCTGTTAGTGTCCACCGAATACAAAGTTTGCTCCTTGTCTATTATCCGATCAATCCTTGCCAGCCTGTTAAGATCAGCGGTACACCTGCGAAGCTGTCCGGCAAGTTTGTCGCTAAAGTCAAAGCTGATTCTGTCATTCTTCTTTTTCAGCTTTTTCTTGATTTCTGTTCTTTCTTTCAGTTCTTTTGCCATAAGAGTAAAATTTAATTAATGATTCGTGGATGGTAAGGGAATCGAACCCCTCTCAATCGTGCCAATTGTTTGCGCAACACGAAGCTCTAACCGATAAGCTAACCATCCGATTAAAAAAGGTGCACTATCCTCACGGACAGCACACCCAGTACAAACACAATATAAAACACGAATATCTAATCTATTATCAGAACAATGCTTTTAACCGCGTTCTTGAAATGATCAAACTTCCGGTTCAAATCACTCCAAGATTTATACCATGTATTTTTCTCTTCAGCTAATTTCTCGTTAGCCTCTTCCAGTTCCTGCACACGCCTTACTAAATCTTCATGCGTCATGCCTCTTAATTCTTCCACTGTCATAATCGTATAAATTTAAAATGTCGTTAAAAAGGTAGGAGTCGAACCTACTTCTTGTAAGCTAAATGAATATATAAATTAGAATATAAGTTAATACCAACAATTAATCGCTTACACGCATTCCAACAATGCTACTTCATAAATTACCGCCCAGCTGGTTTACAAGGTGATTGTGCACTCATCCCCATGCGCCTTGTGCCGGATTATAGGACTACTTTTTAGTGGTCTGTTTTAAGTTCTCTATAAGTTATTCTCATGAGCGACACACACCCTACACATATAACACTCATTATAGTGATAGAGAATATTTTCATAGGACTGTAAGTAGTAATAGCCCCGTAAAGCATACCGGCAGCACATATACTAACCAATATAGATAAAACGAATTGGATTGTTTTCACAATCGTATAAATTTAAATAAGTATCTGTACCCTAATCGAATAGCAGAACCTTATTTCAGTTCAGTACAGACTATAAGACCTTTCAGCGATACTTGTGCCTAACCAAGCATACTCACCACGCTAAAGACAAATTGGCGTGCTGAAAGTAAAAATCATTTCAACTTCGTGGCTTTACCACCATCAGACATATACAACCATTCGCCCATTGTCGGCTTATCCTCGGTTGCTATCGGTGTCAATTCCGTTCCACTTGCACCCACCACTATCCACCATCACTGGCTTCGCTTACGTGCCTTCGCAGAAATATATCTTTTTATCGTATCAATATGTCAAAGAACCAATCAATAGTACCCTACCCGATTCTCGCTATCGGTTGCCGTTCAATCCGTCTGTAGGGCTGTCGTGCGTTGCATAATCGTGTATTATGCGTATCGGCTGATACCTTGTACCCGGCATAGAGCATCGTAGTCCATGCCATCATCTTCACAAGTTTCAAAACCTTTTAAGGCATCTTCCAAACTGTCTATCTCATCCGTTATCAACTGGATAGCTTCTTTTTTGCTATCAGCATTGAACATCAGGCAGACAGCCTCTTCATCATTGTTATGGGCAGCCTCTAAATCTTTATAAAGGCTATCCAACTGCTGGTTAATCGTGTAAGCATTCATATCCATATCTTTTATGCGATTGACATCAGATTAGCTTTTTTGAAGCATCTGAATTCTTGGCGTTCAGTATCATAGTAAGTCTGGACGGTATCATTCTTTTTTCTGTTGTCAGTACCAGTGATGGCAGGCATCAGCTTTTCATTTAGTGTACCGTATGCCTCACGAACGGAACCATCCACTTTTTTGAAGTAGAACTTCACTATCTTCTTTTTCATCTCACCTTTCAGTTTCAAATTAGCCCAAGCGACCTTCATTGCTTCGCTCATGGTGTAGCCATTACGCTTAACGAACTGCCAAGCAAGGCTCATTACTTCGTGTAAAAATTCTCTTGTTCTCATAATCGTGTATTTTAATATGTTTATACTATTTGAAATCTGAATTAATCTTCGTTTCTTTGTATCAGTTTAATTTGATAATGCAAATATACTATCAATTTTGATATGGCATATCATTTTTGATTATTATTTGTGTTAATAATATCTAATTTGATTAATCTAAAATGATAACATTAAGACAAATAATTAGAAATCAAGGCGTTACAAATAAAGTAATAGCTGATGCGTTAGGCATAGAATCTACCAATATAGGTAGATATGATGATTTATCTAAAAGAAGACTATCAGAATTGATAATCATATCTAAAGCCTTGGATATGTCTCTAGGCGATCTTGTCCAACAGGCAATGGCTGATGAGATTGAACTAGGAGATGTTACGATTATCAATAAGCCTAAATATATAGAAAAGATAGATGAAGAAGGCATAATTAATCTATATGACATTGAGGCTGCCGCAAATTTGAAATCTCTTTTGGTGAACAAAGACCAAAACATACTAGGAAAGATAAGTATCCCCAACATACCGAAATGTGACGGTGCTGTATATGTCAAAGGAGATTCTATGTATCCTTTATTGAAATCGGGAGATATTATAGCTTATAAAGAAGTTCCCGTAGAAATCCAACACATTTTTTATGGGGAAATGTATTTGGTTTCAATAGATGTAGAAGGTGAAGAATATCTAACTGTAAAATACATAAATCAATCTGAAAAAGGAGGTGATTGGATTAAGTTGGTAAGTTACAATCAGCACCATCAACCCAAAGATTTTCCTTTGGCATCAGTTAAGGCACTAGCTTTAGTAAAACTAAGCATTAGGATGAATACGATGAAATAAACGCCATGAGTTTCAACCAATACACATGGGACCTATATAAACAGACCACAATCGGAATAGAGATGATAAAATACTTTTCCGATGCGGGAGGATATGTTTTATTCAAGGATTATTGTCCGTACGCTAATTTCATACCAGAAGATTTATATAACGATTGGTTGGAGAATATATATTGCTACGGTGTATCAGATTATGACCATCCCAGCTCATTGGAAGAAGCAAAAGATTTATACATTTCACTTATCACATTAGGCATAAGGGTAGAAGGGCAACAATGGCTTCCTGCTAACGACTTCAAGAATATGCTTGGGATTATCCAGCCGATGTCCTATGTCTTATCACAGTTCGCCCCAGAATATTTCTTCCCGTACCTGTTCCTTTGCCGAATATTCGAGCTGAATAAAATAGCGGATTTCTTTAACATAGACCTCCCCAATATTCCCAAAAGAACTGATTACAAAGGAAGGTGCATGTATTATTGGGAACTTTGCGAGGTGTTTTATTTGTTCAGAAAAGAAAATGGACTATCTCCAGCAGATCTATGGTCTTTCCTATACGACTTCGCACCCAATAATCTCCCAAGCGAGAAAATAGACATGCCCAAACCGTCACAAGTCTGGTTCATTGGCGGCAGGTTATACCAAGAAGATAAATCCTTAGAATCGAAATTCTGGCAGTCAAGCCCCGAAACAAAGAAAGGGGATATTCTTGTTCATTACGAAACGTCCCCAATCAGTGCAATCACTTGCATAGAGACATCGCTTACGGATGGCGTAATAGACCCTCTATTCCGATACTACGGGTGTATCTATATTGGGAATAGAATAAATATTCCTCACATTACTTTGAAAGAACTACAAACTGATGAATATTTTTTCAAACACCCACTTGTTAGAAAAAACTTTCAGGGAGTAAATGGTTGGTCGGTTAACAGTGAGAACTATTCAGAGTTACTTCGGATGATAAAAACAAAAGGATTTGATATAGAGGTTTTGCCAAAATTGTATGCCCCAACCTTGCCCAAAGACGTAATTATAGAGTACGAACATGATGTAGAACAGCAATTGCTGGAACCATTGCTTAACTCTATGGGATGGTATGAAAACAAAGACTTCATCCGGCAGTTACCAATCCAAGCAGGGAGAGGACATAGGATATTCCCAGATTATGCGTTACATTATGGCAATAAACCAAATGAGGAAAGGGCAAAAGTGTTGATTGAAGCCAAGCTGTGTATGAGGAATAACAAGGAAAGAGAAGAAGCATATTTGCAAGCGCGCTCATACGCCCGATTACTTAATTCTTCTGTGATTGTTTTATGTGATAAGGATTACCTGATTGTTTATGAGAAAAAAGACAGCTTCGACCGGGACAGATACAAGAAATACTGTTGGGGAGATTTTGAGAATCCAGATACTTTCAACGAATTAAAGAACAAACTAAATATTTGAAATTATGAAAAGAGGAATAATACTATTTTTTTCTTTTTTATTTTCTTGCTTGTTAAATGCTCAACTTTCCATTCAGCAAGATACTATAAGATATGTTATGGCAAATCTAAATTTGAGAGAGGCTCCTAATACAACCTCTGCTATTATTACTCAAATACCTAAAGGCACTCAAGTTACCATAGATGAAGACTGTGAATGTAAATGGATTCCGGTAAACTATAATGGATACATAGGATATGTTTCGACAAAATACCTTTCAAAAGAAAAAATTGAATGTACTACTACATACAATAACAGTACATCTATTAAATATTATACAAATTCAAAGGGAGAACGAGTACAATCTCCAACTTATTATAATTCCGCGCCTCCTGGAGCAACAGCTTTATGTAGAGATGGAACATATAGTTTTAGCAAAAGCCGTAGAGGAACATGCTCACATCATGGTGGAGTTGCAAAATGGCTAAAATAACAAATTAGACACACAAGATTATGATTGACTTTCTAACCATCATACTCCTAATATTCGGAGTATTACAAATTATTCTCTTCTTCAAAGTATGGGGAATGACAAACGACATCAAAGATATAAGGAACAAGTATCTCAAAGACGAGGATGAGAAACAAAGAAAAAACACAGAGCATGACGCTATAACCCAAATAAGTGGCGGTTCTAAACCAACAATATAAGCCGGGCATCATTTCCCGGCTTTTTCTTTTCCAAACACATAGTCAATCACTCTCCTATTGGCATCGTCCACCTTCTTCTGATCGAATTTGATATAGATACTAGTAACATCAGAACCAATCTCATGTCCTAAACCGGCAGATATAGTTTCTTTAGGTATATCAAGTTCCGCAGCCAATGTAGCCCATGAATGGCGCGCCCAATATGTGGACAGATCCGGAAATAACGGTTGGCGAACCTTCTTTCCTCCCAGCCCTTTACGCTCGAATGGCCCTATATTCTTCAGTGCCTTGTTTATCCGACTGATAAAATCTTTGTAATTAGAATACTCGTCCAAAACATTCAAGAGATATTGCCTTCCCTTATATCGATCAATTATACCCTGCGCTTCCGGTTCTATCTTCACTGAATACAATTTTCCAGTTTTTCGACGATGATATTCAATCCGCCCGTTGACTATGTTCTCCTCTTTCAGCAGAAGCATATCCCCTATATTTATGCCGATCAAATAAAACGACAGCATAAATAAGTCCCTGTATCTCTCCTCAAATTCCTCGCATGGATAGGCTTTCAGTACTCTAATCTGCTCGATGGTGAGAGAACGCTTTCGGGTTTCTTCTTTCTTTATCTTGAATTTCCTAAATGGATATAATGTGGTTATCTCTTCATCAATGGCATAGTTGAAAACAGCACGAATATTCCGAATATGAATAGCATAGGCATTTATCTTCATTCCGCTTCCACTCATCCAATTCTCGAATGACACAAGCCATTTTCTGTCCATAGTATCGAATGTACAATTAGGGTCAAAAGCCAGCAGTTTGTTTCGGGTAGTTTCATAAACAATCTTTGTGCCGGCATTATTCTTCAATGAAACAAATTCATCCAAATAATCAATGAATGACTTTTCACTCTTTTTCCTGCCGCTAATAATTTCTTCCAAGTGAGATTTCAGCATCTTATCGGTTATCACTTTAAGCTTTCCCATAGAATGCATGACAAGAAGTTCATTCTCTACAGCGGCAAAGATATTGCGCAATGCTGCATTTTTATATTTATAATTTGGTTCTTTCTTATTATAGCAACTTCCATCCCATGCTTCAATGGCAGAATCAAACCCCGTAGAAAGCAATAATTTGCTTTCATGCTGGATACGTAACTTAATAGGGTATTTATTGTTAGCCTTTGCCCTTCTTGTGTCAAGATAGAAATTAACGGTAGCCATAGTCATTTATTTACGGTGCAAACCGCTTAAATTTGCACCTGATTTGCACCGCAAATATAAGAAATAGCCCACAATAACCACCAATAACAACACGAATAATCAATTAACAAATAAAAAAAGTAGTTAGAAATAAATCTAACTACTTGATTTTCAATAGAGCGGCAAACGGGACTCGAACCCGCGACCCTCAGCTTGGGAAGCTGATGCTCTACCAACTGAGCTACTGCCGCATCTCTAAAACGGGAACAAAAGTAATATATATTTTTCAGCCGACCAAATATAAGCAAACAATATTTACTATAACCATCAAAATTTCTGCTCTCCTGTTTATATCGACAGCTTTATGCATATCCTGTGTATGGATAAACCGATCCTTATCTCCAATAAAAGGTTTATAGACTATCTCTCCAAAATAAACATGAGGACCTCCAAAACGGCAATTCAAGATACCTGCTAAAGCAGACTCCGGATAACCTGAATTAGGACTCGCATGCCGGTTACCATATTTACCTACAAATCTCAGCAAACCGGGACGCCCTGCACACAGCACCATTAAAAATGCAGTTAGACGAGCCGGAATATAGTTCGCCATATCATCAATATGTGCAGCGACACAACCAAACTGAAGATAACGTTCATTCCTATAGCCTATCATAGAGTCAAGCGTATTAACCATCTTATAAGCAAGCATACCGGGAACTCCCAAAAGCAAATACCAGAATAATGGGGCAATAACCCCGTCACTCAAATTCTCAGCCAATGTTTCCAAAGCAGCCGTACGCACTTCCTGATCTGTCAATTCCGAAGTATCACGCCCTACAATACGGGAAACCAGCTTTCTTCCTTCCTCCAAAGAATGATCCGCAGCCAAAAAAACCTGCCTTACTTCGTTGATAAGTGTAGTTCCTGCCAAACAATAGAAAACAAGCACAGCAGAGAGGATAATACCCAACCAACGGTTTAGCACAAACAGATAATGCAATACCAAAACAGATCCTGCATACACTAGCAAAATAAGCATAATGGCCGCCACCCCTCCTTTCAACATCCGATGTGTCCCACAGTTCCATCGTTTCTCACAAAAAGAGATCAGCTTCCCGAATCCTACCACTGGATGCGGCAATCCTACCGGATCCCCAAGCAATTTATCTAATATCCATCCTATCAACAACGGAAGAATTAATACATATATGTCCATTTCTTTATACTTTCTACCAGTTTGTCATTTTCTTCCGGAGTTTGTGTAGCAATACGGAAGAAGTGTTCATTCAGCCCTTCAAAATTGGATGCGTCACGAATAAGAATTCCCTGCTCTGTTGCCAGATATTCTTTCAAAGCCGCCGCCTTTCCCATCCGCAATTGAACTAACATATAGTGAGTATCCGATGGCCAGATCTCCATTCCCCCTATTGAAAGTAAAGATTGAACTAATCTCTTTTTTTCCCTCAATAACAAAGAGATATCTATATCATATTGAGAAGAAGACAATAAATAATGCCCGGCCTCTATAGCCAACTGATTAACAGACCAAGGCATCCGCTGTGTCCGGATTTCATGTAGCAGTTCTTTACATGCAGTGATATATCCTAAACGCAAGCCGGGCACGGCAAAACGTTTTGTCATGGAATGCAACAGAATAACATTCGGAAATTCCGCAGCCTCCTTGGCTGTAAGCAAAGCCTTCTGTGTAAAGAATTCATACGACTGGTCCATGATAAAAATACGCTGCGGATTTTGTTTTATACAGGCTGTCAAGACTTCCTTCTCCCTAACCTCTCCTGTGGGATTATTAGGATTACATAACCATATCAACCTCCCCCTATCCGGCAAACGGTTCAAATTATATATAGGAACCACTTTATGACCATGCAGACGACAAGCGTCCGCATATTCGCTGAAAGTGGGCATCAAGATAGCCGAAATCTGATTCCTGAATGTCTGAGCTATTAAATAAATGGCTTCCGTAGCCCCATTGGTCACACAAACCTCTTCAGACGAAAGATGAAACCGTTCCGCTAAAACCTTTTCCAACGAATAAGGTTCCGGCTCGGGGTACGTACGGATACTTTCCATCTGCTGAAACAAATGTTGATGTAATCCGCTATGGTCTACATGATTATATACGTTTGAACTGAAATTTATCTTTATTGCTTTATACTTATAAGCATCATCACCATGTCCTTCAATCATTTCCACTCATTATTTGGTACAACAAAGGCAGATTAAGATGACTGCGTACATGCTCTGCCAATTTATCATATTGTTCTTCTTTATAAGTCCGGTAATCCAACACCGTATGACACTCCAGTTTTTCTGCGTATGGTTCCAGCAAATAATCTATAAATGCCTGATTATCCAATATTCCATGAATATAACTTCCCATACATTTTTGGTTTACAAAACAACCGTCCTCTCCACCGTCTTCCAGTTTATTCAAAGGAACAACAGACACCCCCGGAACCGGGCGGGTTTCTCCCATGTGTATTTCATATCCTTGGCAAGTTTCCGCATTCTCAAGAAAATGAAAATTCACCTGCCGCGTCACCTTCTCCCCTTGCATCGTAGTAATGACGGGAAGCAGTCCCAGTCCCGGCAATTGGCGGATCTCTCCCTCCACTCCTTCCGGATCGTAAATCTCAAGTCCCATCAATTGGTATCCCCCACAAATTCCCATTACAGTAACCCCTTCCCTATGCGCACGTAGGACAGCTTGCGCCACCCCGTTCCGTCTCAACTCATACAAGTCATCCAAAGTGCTTTTGCTGCCAGGAAGCAGAATAATATCAGCTTTGGCCAGATCTTCCGTATTATTGGTATAATAAAGGTGCACCCGTTCATCCCGTTCCAATCTGTTGAAATCTGTAAAGTTTGAGAGATGACGCAACAGAACAACTGCTATGTTTATTTTACCTTCCACGGCGTGCATCCGTTTATAGTCCAAGCCTACGGAATCTTCTTCCTCAATATGTATATTTCTATAATAAGGTATTATTCCCAAGACAGGAATACCACATAAATCCTCCATCATCTTCACACCAGGCTCAAACAAACGGATATCCCCTCTGAATTTATTAATGATTACTCCTTTTATACGTTTCTTGTCCTCAGGAGTTTGTAACATGACCGAACCATAGACACTGGCAAATACTCCTCCCCGGTCAATATCAGCTACCAAAATCACATCCGCATCCGCATAACAGGCCATCGGCATATTCACCAAATCAGTATCCCGCAGATTTATTTCGGAAATACTCCCTGCTCCCTCCATTACAATAGGGTTATAACGTGCGGCAAGACGGTCAAAGGCTGCGTTTACCTCCTGCCTCAGCTCTTCACGTCCCTCCTTGCGAAAATACTCAAAAGCGTTACGATTACCGATGGGACGACCGTTTAATACCACTTGCGAAGTATGATCGGAACTGGGTTTCAACAACAAAGGATTCATGTCCGTATGACAAGGAACTCCAGCCGCTTCGGCTTGTACAGCTTGTGCACGCCCTATTTCCAACCCTTCCGGAGTGGCATATGAATTCAGTGCCATATTCTGTGCCTTAAAAGGTGCCGGTCGATAACCGTCCTGTTTAAAAATGCGGCATAATGCAGCAGCGATGACACTTTTGCCAACATCACTGCCTGTTCCTGCCAACATAATCGGGTGTAAATTCTTTTTCATCACTCTTTCTTCTTTCTTTTATATGCAAAGGACTGCCACTTTTCTTCCGTCCAGTTCTGTTGTTGCATCTCATAACGGGCCATAACAAAAAACAAATCGGACAGCCGGTTGATAAACCGAAGAATTATCTCCGGTAACGGATCTTGTTTATGCAAAGTCCATAATCTCCGTTCAGCCCGGCGTGCCACCGTCCTAGCAAACTGCAGCTGCGCTGATACCGGCGTTCCTCCGGGAAGGATAAAGGAACTATTATCCTCCATCTGTTCCATCAATGTATCCATTGCTTCCTCACAAAAAGAGCATAAATCATCAGGCAAGATATTAGGATTCCCTTCACGGATAGTTGATGGTGTAGCCACATGGCTCATCACTGCCATCATGTTTTTCTGAATTGAAAAAAGCAAGGATTGCCATTCGTGCCCCTGAGGTAAAAACGAACGCACAATTCCTATAACAGCATTCAATTCATCAATACATCCATTAGCTTCAATGCGGATATCATCTTTAAAAACCCGCTCTCCACCATGAATTCCTGTCATGCCCTTATCTCCGGTTCGTGTATAAATACGTTTCATACTTTCCATAATTTCAAGATATCCGTTTCCCCCCAATATAGATGAGTATATCCGGCTATCACGTTTTTATATCTATAAAGCGGGGTACTCACTTCCATTCCTCTTGCCGTAAATTGTTTTGCTACAGAAGGCATAGCGTCAGGAGCAACGACATTGGAATAATGAAATTCGTGCCCGCGAAGCTCCATCCCTTTATATTCTATACGGCGATATCCTAGATGAAGTCTGGCACCCACCATGGTACAATCCAAAGGCAAAATCCCCGTCATGGCATATGCAGTCCCTCCCTGGCGGGCTGTCAGGGAACGGGTGAGAAACATCATACCTCCACACTCGGCCAAAATTTTCCCCCCCTCCTCTGCATAAGTTCTTAATGCTTCCATTAACTTTTTGCGCCGATGTAGTTGACGGGCGAACAATTCCGGATATCCTCCGGGTAAATAAACCAAATCAGCATCCGGCAAATCACTACCATATACAGGACTGAAATAAGTAATGCTTCCTAGCGCAGACAAGCGGTCTATGTTTTCTCTATAGATAAAGTTGAAAGCCGGATCCCGCGCTATGGCTATCTTCATCTTTTTAGCAGAAGGAGTAAAACTTTCCACCCCTGTTTCTGAACTATAAGGCAATGTATACCGACACGGGAAATTACGATGACAAATACTCAGCAGCTTATCCAAATCCACATATTTTCCAACCAATTCCGCAGCCTGTTCTATCAAGGTGTTCATGGAACGTTTGGCTGTCAATGTCAAACCCAAGTGCCGGGATGGAATTTTCAACCCTTCTGTCATAGGCAGATATCCCAAACATTCCACTCCTGCATCAACACAAGCCTCACGTAAATAAGCGAAATGAGAAGGAGATGACACTTGATTGAAAACAATACCTGCAATCTTCACAGCCGGATTAAAATGCTTGAAACCATAAATTAACGGAGCCACAGAATAAGCTGTAGAACGCGCACTTACTATAAGCACTACAGGGATATTCAACAATCTGGCTATTTCAGCACTACTTCCCTGCATTCTTTGATAACCGTCAAACAATCCCATCACTCCTTCGGTTACACATACATCGGCTCCATCTCCATATTTATTATACAGATGTTGTACATGGGTATTTGATGCCATCCAAGTATCCAAATTCACCGACTCATGGTCAGCAGCCAGCGTATGAAATTGTGTATCAATATAATCAGGACCACATTTAAAAGGCTGTACCCGCAGACCTCGTTTGTGCAATGCCCGCAGCAGCCCCATCGTAAAAGTCGTTTTTCCGCTTCCCGATGTAGCGGCCCCTATGAGTAATTGTGGCTTCATTCTTTAGTATTTCTTTAAAAACGGATACAAAGATAGTGCAAATTGCAAATTATCGAAATTAGAATAACAGATTAATTCATAATTCCGACATATCAAGTAAATATCCTTAGAAAGCAATTAAAGTTTTATGGTTTATCAATTAAATAAGCTACCTTTGCAGTCATTTTTGCCAGAATGACAGCTATACAACAATGATAAAATTGATACTATAAATAATTAAACTAGATAATGAATTATGGAACTTTTTAGAAATCTCTTTGAAGGGTACCCTAATTTATGGGGCGGCGGAGTAGCACATTCCGTACTTATTCTTTCACTGGTCATTGCTTTCGGCATCATGTTAGGAAAAATAAAAGTGGCAGGTATCTCATTGGGAGTAACCTGGATACTTTTTGTAGGAATAGTATTCGGTCATTTCAATCTGAACCTGGACGAACATCTGTTGCATTTCTTAAAGGAGTTCGGTCTGATATTATTTGTCTACTCAGTCGGACTACAAGTGGGTCCCGGTTTCTTCTCAGCATTCAAGAAAGGAGGATTCACACTGAACCTGCTTGCCATGATGGTTGTATTTTTAGGTGTGACCATCACCATTATACTCCATTTCATAACAGGTGTCCCCATTACCACAATGGTAGGAATTCTTTCGGGAGCTGTAACCAATACCCCGGGACTAGGTGCCGCACAGCAAGCAAACAGTGATCTGAATGGTATAGACGCTCCCGAAATAGCACTGGGATATGCCGTAGCCTATCCATTGGGAGTAGTAGGGTGTATTCTCTCCCTGCTGGCATTGAAATATATCCTGCGCATCAATACAAAAACCGAAGAAGCCGATGCGGAACGGGGATTGGGGCATCTACAAGAACTGACAGTACGCCCTATCTCACTAGAAATACGCAATGAAGCCGTAGAAGGTAAAACAATAAAAGAAATCAAGCCATTGGTAAACCGTGATTTTGTGATTTCACGCATACGGCATTGTGACGGAGACAGACAAACAGAACTGGTGAACTCCACTACAGTATTTCACATACACGATGAGATTCTTGTTATCGCCAATCCGATAGATGTAGAAGCTATCACTGTCTTTTTTGGAAAACAAGTGAATGTGGAATGGGATTTCCAAAACAAACAACTTATCTCCAGAAAAATTCTGATCACCAAGCCTGAATTGAACGGTAAGACATTGGCCCAACTAAAAATCAGGAATAACTTCGGAGCAAGCATTACCCGTGTAAACCGTTCGGGTGTAGACCTTGTGGCCACTCCCAACCTGCAATTGCAAATGGGTGACCGGGTGAAGATTGTGGGTAGCGAACTAGCTGTAGCCCATGCCGAAAAGATTCTAGGTAATTCCATGAAACGTTTGAATCATCCCAACCTGATCCCTATTTTCTTAGGCATCGCATTAGGGTGTATTCTAGGAAGCACTCCTTTTTTATTCCCCGGTATCCCCCAACCGGTAAAACTGGGACTGGCAGGAGGCCCCCTTATCGTATCCATCCTGATAAGCCGTTTCGGACCACATTATAAACTGATAACCTATACCACCATAAGTGCCAATTTGATGGTACGTGAAATCGGTATCTCGCTTTTCCTTGCTTGCGTAGGATTAGGAGCCGGCAAAGGATTCATCGAAACAATCATTAACGAGGGTGGATATGTATGGATAGCATACGGCGCCATTATTACGCTGCTGCCTTTACTGATTGTAGGTATAATAGGACGATATGTTTATAAACTGAACTATTACACCTTGATCGGAGTATTGTCCGGAGCCACCACCAATCCGCCCGCATTAGCCTACTCCAATGATTTGACCTCTTGTGACGCTCCGGCAGTGGGTTATGCCACCGTTTATCCGCTTACCATGTTTTTACGTGTACTCACAGCACAAATATTAATATTGGCACTTGCCTAATCCCGCCAGAATTATTGCAAATTCATATTACCGTAGGAGTGAATTAGATTCACTCCTACGGTTCAAAATCCCCCACATCTTTCAAAAGCAACCATTTTTTCATTAATCTTAAAACATATATAAAATAATTGCCTACCTTTGTGCCCGATTTGGTGATATAGGCAGCCTTTCTCTGCCTGTATAAAAGGGAATTCGGTTATAGAATCCGAAGCAGTGCCCGCTACTGTGAAACCCGTCTGATGAAAAGCAATTCTCACCAAGCCACTGTTTCTTTTGCCAGAAATGGGAAGGCGCTTTTCAGGGTGAAGCCAGGAAACCTGCCAAGTCCGAACATAGATAATCATGCTCTCCCGGGGTCAGGAAAGTGAATTATTAATTCTTAAATTCTTTCGATGAAAGTAAAGTTATTATTGACAGCAATTACTTTAAGCTGTCTGGCTATTGACGTACTGGCACAAGTCAGTATCAGTGGAAAGATTGTGAGTGCCGATACCAACGAACCTATAGTGGGAGCTAATATCCGTATCGATCAAAGCCTTTCAGGATGCACCACAAATGGTAAAGGCGAGTTTTCCATCAGCAATCTCCCTGATGGGAAACACGTATTAAGAATCACGCATGTCAGTTACACACCCAAGTCTATCACGACAAAAGGAGGTGAAAAGAATCTTCTTATCAAGCTACAAGACAGTTTTACCAATATAGGCCAGGTAGTAGTAACCGGTACAGGAACACACCACCGCATGACGGACAGTCCCGTGCCTGTTTCCGTTATCACTGCAAAGGATTTAAGTAATGCCAGTGTAACATCGCTGGACGAGGCCTTACAAAAGCTGACCCCGTCTTTCTCAAGTATGACCAACGGCATGGGGACAACATTGAGTCTGAATGGATTGCCTGATGATTATTTCATTTTTCTGGAAAATGGCAAACGCCTGTATGGAGATGACACCTATGCTCGAATCAATGTTGCCAAAATCAAACGTATTGAAATATTGAACGGCGCTTCTTCCGCTCTTTACGGAACAAATGCTATCGGAGGAGTTATCAACATCATTACTGATGATGCAAAAAATGCTATCAATGTTTCCAGCGATACCCGTTATGCCAGTAAAGGACGTTTTACCCAGTCCGTAAACATAGATGTCAATACCGGCAAGTTCGGCTCCTACACCTCTTATCGCCGTCAGCAGGCCGAAGGATGGCAACTGAATCCATACGAGGAGAACTCCAAAACTCATGAATTGGAAGAAACCGGGAAAGTAGCTTCTACAGGCTTCTATGCAAATACTGTCAATCAAAAATTCACTTTCGATGCTACCGACAAACTCTCTTTTTATGCCCGCGGCGGATATTATGACAACAAGACACGCCGCCCTTATGAAGCATACGACTACAACATATTGCATGAAACCTTTAATTATGGCATTGGTGCCCAATACATGATAAATAAAGGGAATTATATTACCGCAGACTGTTACGCCGATCATTTTTCTTCCTCTTATTGTTTTTTTAAAGACAATAAAACCTATAATGGAAAAGCAGGTGAAGAGCAAGTGCGCAAACGGACCCGTAATCACAATCTTAGCATAAAAGGTATTTTTAAATTAGGTAACCGGCACAAACTTTCAGTCGGCACAGAATATATCGTTGATGTCTTGAAAAGTCAAACAGACAATATAGCCAAAGAAGATGCTTATACACTGGCCTTGTTTGCACAAGATGAAATAAAGTTACTGAGAAACCTACAGGCTTTGATCGGTGTACGTTACATTTATCATGAAAATTTCAAAAATCATGCCACTCCCAATGTAGCACTGATGTATAAACCCGGCAAATTCAATTTCCGTGCCTCCTATGCAGCAGGTTTCCGAACTCCTACCCTGTCTGAACTCTATGCCACTGACATAGCTAAAAAAAATGACAGGTTGACAATAGGTAATTTGGATTTAAAGCCGGAAAAGAATAATTATTTCTCATTGAGTGCAGAGTATGTACATGAGCGTTTTTCAGTATCAGTCAATGCTTTTTATAATAATATTCGTGACATGATAGATTATAATACGATTGCCACGGGAGATAAAGCTATGGAGCAATATGGTCATAAGGAAGTTCGTCAACGTGATAATATAGCGGAGGCTAAAGTCCACGGAATCAATGTATCCGCCAATGCATACCTAGGTGCCGGGTTCAATTTAAGCGGAGGATACACTCATCTTAATACCCAAGATGTGGAATTGGAACAACCCATCGACAAAAGTATAAAAAACGCATACAATATCAATGCCCAATGGGCGCATTCATGGAAAATATATCGGTTGAATATAAATTTGAACGGCCGTATCAACAGCAAGCGTTTCTCTAAAAGTTACGGTTATGCTCCCGAGTATCAATTGTGGGATTTAAACACACGCCATTCTTTCAACTTAAAATCTGTAATCATCGAACCCGGATTCGGCATGGAAAACCTGTTCGATTATATGGATGACCGTCCTTATAACAGCAATTATGCGACACTTACCCCTGGACGTTCATTCTACATCAGTCTGTCTTTAAAATTTAAAAGCTAAAAAAAATCAAAGACTTATCGAAGATAATATAAAATAAACCTCTATCTTTGCAACGGAATTAGTAATCGGGCTATCACATAGCCCGATGCAAGGGAACCCGGTGTAAATCCGGGGCTGTACCTGCAGCTGTAAATCCTCATGATGTTGATTGGATAGTCTAAAACCACTGTTTCATTTGAAGAAATGGGAAGGTTTCCAATCAGAGGAAAGCCAGAATACCTGCTAAGTCTGTTGAACAATAAACACCAAGCTTCCAGGATTAGAAGTATGTGTCCATTCGAACAAGCGTTTTCCAACGTCTATTCCTTTGTGGCATTCCTCTTTATCAGAGGGAAACTTGATGTTTTATTTTGCAAATTAAATAAAACATAATATGAGGTATTTACTTCCTGCTATTCTACTATTAGGTACACAAATTGCAAGTGCCCAAAGTATTCTCAAAGATAAAGACGATAAAGAATTGTCCGTATTACTGAATGAAGTGGTCATCACGGGTACAGGTACTGAACATTATCTGAAAGATGCTCCCGTACAGACTGAAGTCATAACCAGCAAAGCTTTGGAACAATATCAGGCACGCAGTATAGACGATTTGCTCAGTGGTCTTAGTCCTTCATTGACCTTTCATGATGGTGATATGGGGAGCCATATCCAACTAAACGGATTGAACAATGACTATATCCTGATCATGATAAATGGAAAAAGAATGAATGGCGATGTAGGAGGGCAAAACGACTTGAATCAATTAAATCCTGCTAATATAGAACGCATAGAGATTGTAAAAGGGGCCGCTTCTTCACTTTATGGCAGTGACGCAATAGCCGGAGTTATCAATATCATAACCAAACGTAACCGTGAAAAAATGGAGCTCACCAACACATCCCGCATAGGTGAATATGGTGATATACGTCAAAGTACCAGTTTCGGCTTTAACTATAGAAAGATAAAATCTGTAACCGGAATCAACTTCCGGCATACCGATGGTTGGCGGAATACAGACCTACAATGGGATCAGAATCAATTGAAATCCGGCTCTACTATGTTGACCGTAAACCGTTCTTCAAACTATACCCTGTCCGAGAACATTGAATGGCAAGTCAACCGTAAACTAGACCTCACTGCAGAAGGCACTTATTATGAGCGTTGGGTAATGCGTACACACGGTCCTTGGAAATATCAAGCCAATGATTTTTATTATCGCAACTATACATTTGCAGTGGGAAGTAAATATAAATTAGGAAAACGGAATTATCTGGCAGCAGACCTATCTTATGGCAGATACGGTTACTTCTATGACTATAAGCTAAACGAGCATACTGATTATTTTCTAGACAATGACCGCCATGAACGTATCACCTACTTTGCCGGTCAACGTATCAAACAAAGTATTCAGAAACAAATATTAGGCCAGGTAAAAAGTGTATTTTATCTTGGAGAGGATCATATTTTAAATGCAGGAATCGAATATCAGTACAATCATTTGGAATCACCTCATCACATTGACGGTGACCGCGCTTCCGTTTATACGTTGGCAGCTTATATACAGGATGAATGGACAGCCAGAGAAAATCTGGTTCTGACTGCCGGGGTACGAGGAACACAACACAAGGAAACAGGGTTGAATTTCAGTCCGAAAATATCAGGACTTTATAAACCCGGAGAACATATTAATTTGCGTGCGTCTTATGCTTTAGGCTACAAAGCACCCACTATTAAAGAACTTTATTATAATTATACCGGAGTTATCGGAGGCGGTGCTTTGACTGCATATCATGGCAACACAGATCTAAAAGCACAAACCTCACAATATGCTTCAATCGGTATTGAGTACGTAGGGCAAAAATTCCAAGCCAGTTTAACCGGATACATGAATTATCTTCACAACATGATTGAGTTGGTTGAAATTTCCATAACTCCCGATGAAAAGTTTCTTGAAGTAGAAAAGAGCAAACAATATAAGAATTTGACAAAGGCACGTATTTATGGTATGGATTTCACCTTCAACTATCATCCTGCAAAATCTCTCAGCCTTGCCGGTGGATATAGTTATGCTGATCCGAAAGCACAATATCCTAACAAAGGTATAAATTATATGAAATATCTTCCTATTGATGCCACTTCCAGCCATAATGCAAATTTAAATGTCTTATGGCAACATTCATGGAAACTATATCGTTTGGGTGTCGGCATCTATGGCAGATATCAGTCTACACGACGTTATATCAATGATAACAATGCCGACGGATTCCAAACTTGGCGTATCAACACAGCCCACTCATTATTAAAAATGAAACGGTGGTCATTAACGATGAATGCCGGGATAGATAATGTATTTGACTATGTAGACCGTACTCCCTTCGGACGGAATCGTGCTACATCAACTCCAGGAAGAACTTTTTATGTATCTGCCCTTATTAAATTCAAAAACAATTAATAACCAACAATTTATAAATCATTTTTTATTCGTATGAAACAATTCAAGTATTATCTGATGGCGGCTTTTGTTGCTGCCGTAACTTGCACAGGATTCAATTCCTGTAGCGACAATGATGATGAAGAAAGTACTGTTAATCCTGCTGTGGATGTAGTGAGCAAAACCAAACAACATGACACTGCCATCTTACTCTGTACTTTCGGCAGCACCTATAATGAGTCCCTAACTGTTTATGATGACATTATTGAGGATTTCAAATCTAAATTCCCCAATACGGATATTTATATGTCATTCACTTCACGTACATGTATCGGGCGCGTAGAAGCATCTACCGGCATAGCACGTTATGAATTGGACCAATGGTTGAAAGCAATAGGCGATGCAGGATACAAACGTGTGGCTGTACAATCATTGCACGTAATTCCAGGCGAAGAATATCTTTCATTGATGAATACTGATGTAAAAAAATACTTTATGATTCAATGGTATCCGCATATTGATGTATTGAAAGGTGCCAACCTTCTTTCCAGTGCAGAAGATACTAAAGATGTAGCAGAGATACTTTACAAACACTATGAGTCTAAATTAGCAGGCAAGAACAACATCGTGCTTCTAATGGGACACGGTAATCCGGATGAGAATTACAATGCCAACACAAAGTATTCTGACATGGAAAAAGCATTGCAGGAACTTGCTGCCAACAACAATATCTTTGTAGGTACTGTGGATTATGGTGACATGCTTTTCTTCCCGAAAGAAATAGAGAAAGAGCCGGCTAATAGAATTCCTGTAGAAGGATTTGACAAAACCCAATATCCCAACTGTATGTACTCTAAGGTGATGAGCTATTGCGAAAAGAACGGTCTGAACCCATCAGAAGTAAATGTTTATCTTGCACCTTTCATGTCAATTGCCGGTGACCATGCCCACAACGATCTTTGGGGATTGGAAGCTATGGCCGAAGATGACGATGTAAGTAGTGTGGAAATCAATACAAATGAATATAGCTGGCGTGAACGTTTGGAGAAATTAGGATTCAAAGTAGACAGAACATTCGAAAGCCACCCGACAGATCAAGCCGGAGCCGATCATGGTATTAAAGACGGATGTAATATGAAACCTTTGGGTAGTTATCCTGAGATTCGCCAAATTTGGGTAAACCATTTATATGAAAACTGGAATGATGACAGTGCATGGGAGAACGGTGAAGACTATCAACCGGAAGCATAACCAACTTAATATATTTATCTGAAAAAGGCGGAATTTATTTCCGCCTTTTTCAGATACGCCAAAACCGATAGATACCATCTTTCATCTCATCCCCGTATATCCGATAGAAATGCTAATGGGTATCAGGAGATATGTCAATTGGTTACTCATAGCACTGTACATGGAAATAGTAGCTGTGCTGCTTGGAAGCATGGTAATAGAACTTGCCCAAGAGGTTTAATGCTATCCAAATTTTACAAATCATTTCTGATTTTTAAACGAACTCAATGCTGTAATAATTCCAATTTTCATTATCTTTGTTCCCGAATCGGTTCCGAATAGATGTCCTCTATCCGGATTAAAAGGGAATCGGGTGTAAATCCCGGACAGTCCCGCTGCTGTGAAACTCCGATAAAATTTCCGATACGTACCTATTGCCACTGCCTGACTCCACATAACGAGAACGCGGGAAGGCATCGGAAATGAGGAGCCAGTCAGAAGACCTGCCATTCATCAAAGGCCGTTTCTACTCGTGGGGTTAGGGAAGCGGTACGAAAATATACAATAATTCATACCAACAGCATCTCATGCAAATAATTAAAAGGAATGGGACAACAGAATCCTACGACAGGGAAAAAATAGCCGTTGCCATACGGAAAAGTTTTATCAGTACCCAAAAAGAAATAACAGATGAAGCTGTCTACACCATAGTAGATGAAGTGGAACAATTTCTGCATCAAAACGAAGCAAATCGTAGTGTAGAACGCATTCAGGACGAAGTGGAACGTAGCTTGATGGAACATGGCTTTTACGCAGAAGCCAAAAACTATATACTTTACCGTTGGCAGCGCACAGAAAGAAGAAAAGTCCTCAGTCAAATCATTACCGGAACCGGTGATGATACTATAGCAAATATACTGAAAGAGATACAAAAAGACTTCTCCGGGAAGGAATATAGTCTAACCTTTCTCGCAGAGAAATTCACAAGTTTCTGTAAACCGGATATGACATCCGGGGAACGGTTGGCGGCACTTGTCAAAGCGGCTGTAGAACTGACAACACAAGAAACTCCCGACTGGGAATTCATTGCAGCGCGTCTGCTGAATTTCCGATTGACAAAGAAACTGACCGAACAGGCGGAAGCTGCCGGCATCTTTTCATTTTATGATAAATTACGCTACCTCACCGACGAGGGCTTGTATGGTAATTATATCTTGGCCTCCTATACTCCACAGGAGATAGAAACGGCAGCCGGCTTCATGTGTCCCGAACGTGACAAGCTTTTCAATTATTCAGGACTGGATCTGCTTGCCAAACGTTATCTGATCCGTACCCGTTCACACGAACCTATAGAGTCTGTGCAGGAAATGTATTTAGGGATTGCCCTTCATCTCGCTATGCCCGAAAAACAGAACAGACTGCAATGGGTAAAAAAGTTCTATGATATATTAAGTCGTCTGGAAGTCACAATGGCCACTCCTACCCTGGCAAATGCCCGAAAACCTTATCACCAGTTATCCAGTTGCTTCATTGATACAGTGCCCGATAGTCTGGAAGGCATTTACCGCAGCTTAGACAATTTTGCGATGGTAAGCAAATTTGGAGGAGGAATGGGAATGTACTTTGGCAAAGTTCGTGCCGCAGGTGGAAACATACGCGGATTCAAAGGTGTGGCCGGAGGTGTAATCCGATGGATGAAACTGGTGAATGACACTGCTGTAGCCGTTGACCAGTTAGGTATGCGTCAGGGAGCCGTAGCCGTCTATCTGGATGTATGGCACAAAGACTTGCCTGAGTTTCTGCAACTCCGGACCAATAATGGAGATGACCGGATGAAAGCGCACGACATCTTCCCCGCCGTATGCTATCCGGACTTATTCTGGCGTATGGCGAAACGGGATTTAAACCAGCAATGGCATTTATTCTGCCCCAATGAAATAATGACCGTCAAAGGATACTGTCTGGAAGACTACTACGGAGAGGAATGGGAACAAAGATACATGGATTGCGTAAATGACTCCCGACTCTCCAAGCGCAGCATGAGCATCAAAGATATCGTCAGACTGATACTGCGTTCGGCTGTAGAAACAGGTACTCCCTTTACATTCAATCGTGACACCGTGAACCGTGCCAATCCCAATGCGCACCGGGGAATCATTTATTGCTCCAATCTTTGCACGGAAATAGCACAAAACATGTCCTCCATTGAAACAGTTTCTACAGAGATATGTACGGAAGATGGTGATACAGTGGTAGTCAAAACAATCCGGCCCGGAGACTTTGTGGTATGTAATCTTGCCAGCCTTTCATTAGGACATTTGCCCTTGGAGGATGAAAAACAAATGAAAGAAAAGGTGGCAACTGTAGTACGGGCATTGGATAATGTGATTGAACTGAACTTTTATCCGATTCCTTTCGCTCAGATTACCAATCATCGCTACCGCAGTATCGGCTTGGGAGTCAGCGGCTATCATCATGCTCTTGCTGTTCGCGGCATTCGTTGGGAAAGCGAGGAACATCTCAGTTTTATGGATAAAGTTTTCGAACGTATCAACTATGCTGCCATAGCAGCAAGTAGCGAACTGGCAAAAGAAAAAGGGGCCTATCATTATTTTGAAGGCAGCGACTGGCAGACCGGAGCTTATTTTATAAAACGGGGTTACAATTCGCCAGAATGGAAAGCATTGGCTGTAAAGGTTTCCACACAAGGAATGAGAAACGCCTATCTTCTTGCCATTGCCCCCACCAGCAGCACCAGTATCATTGCCGGAACCACTGCCGGAACAGATCCGGTAATGAAACGTTTCTTCTTGGAAGAAAAGAAAGGAGCCATGCTGCCACGTGTTGCACCGGCATTGTCCGATAAGACCTATTGGATATATAAAAGTGCTTATCTGACAGATCAGACATGGAGTATCCGTGCCGCAGGGATCCGGCAGTTACATATAGACCAGGCGCAAAGTCTGAATCTATACATTACCAATGAATTTACCCTGAGACAAGTATTAAACCTGTATTTGCTGGCATGGGAATGTGGCGTAAAAACAGTATATTATGTCCGCAGCAAATCATTGGAAGTAGAAGAATGTGAAAGCTGTGCTTCCTGATCTTTTCGTAAACACTCCAGTACTGAATTGTCATGCTAAAACATTTCTTGTAGGGGCACCATGCTTGCGCCCCTACAAGAAATGAATAACAAATTTATTTTTAATATACAGCCTTGAGTTAGCAGTAAAACAAGAAGACAGAATATAAAACAACAATAAATCATGAATACAATAAAATTAAAAAAGAATGCCCTTTTCAATCCTGAGGGAGATACCGACCTCCGTCACAGAAGAATGATTGGAGGAAACACCACCAATTTGAATGATTTCAATAATATGCGCTACAAATGGGTTAGTGACTGGTATCGTCAGGCCATGAATAATTTTTGGATTCCCGAAGAAATCAATCTCACCCAAGACACCAAGGATTATCCTCACCTGGACCAGGCAGAGCGCACCGCCTATGATAAAATCCTGAGTTTTTTAGTGTTCCTTGATTCTTTACAAAGCAATAATCTGCCCACCATCAGCGAATACATCACAGCCAATGAAGTTAATCTATGCCTCCATATCCAAGCCTTTCAGGAATGTGTACACAGCCAAAGCTACAGTTACATGCTGGATTCTATCTGTAGCCCCGAAAAGCGTAACGAGATCCTTTACCAATGGAAGACAGACGGACACCTGCTGAAAAGAAATACCTTTATAGGCAATTGCTATAACGAATTTCAGGAAAGTCAGGATGGATTCACATTGATGAAAACCCTTATCGCCAACTATATATTGGAAGGAATCTATTTCTATAGCGGATTCATGTTTTTCTATAACTTGAGCCGTAATGGAAAAATGTCAGGTTCCGCACAAGAAATCCGATATATCAATCGAGATGAAAACACGCATCTGTGGTTATTCCGCAACATTATTCTGGAATTAAAGAAAGAGGAACCGGATTTATTCACCCCCGATAAAGTAAAAATATATGAATACATGATGCGTGAGGGGGTCAAGCAGGAAATAGAATGGGGACAATATGTGATAGGAGACAATATACAGGGACTCAACCGGAAAATGATAGAAGATTATATTCAATATTTAGGCAATCTCCGTTGGAGTAGTTTAGGTTTTGGCCCTCTGTACGAAGAAAACCATAAAGAGCCGGAAAGCATGCACTGGGTATCTCAATATTCCAATGCCAATATGGTAAAGACTGATTTTTTTGAAGCAAAGAGTACGGCTTATGCCAAAAGCACAGCTTTGGAAGATGACTTATAACCCATTTACAAAATAATTTTGCTCCGCATCTTAAACCGTTAAGATACGGAGCAATAAATGACCTGACAGAAACATTTCCATTAAAGACTATCAATAAACAGCTGTCGCCACCTCTTTCACATTATCCACCGCACCCACTGTATAAAAATGTATCCCCGGAACCCCATATGCTATCAGCTCCCGGCATTGATTGATACACCACTCTATGCCTAATGCACGCGCTTCTTTATCATCCTTGCATTTCATTGCTTCCACAACCAATTCCTGTGGTAAATCCACATTGAACGTTTTGGGAATAACACTGAGTTGTGATAGCTTGGAAAAAGGTTTGATGCCCGGTACGATAGGAACATTAATCCCCTCTTTTCTTGCACGCTCCACGAAGTCAACGTATTTTCGGTTATCATAAAACATTTGTGTCACTACATAATCGGCTCCGGCTTCCACTTTCTTTTTTAACCAATATAAATCTTGTTCCATGTTGGGAGATTCCTCATGCTTCTCCGGATAGCCTGCCACCCCATAACGAAAAGGAGTTAAAGGAGCCTGAATCGGCGTTCCATCAATAAATTTGCCTTCATTAAAAGCATTGATCTGCTCTTCCAACTCCAAAGCATGGGCATAACCATCTTTCTCGGGAACAAAAGAAGATTCATCTTTTGCCTTGTCACCCCGGAGTACCAACAGATTAGTAATACCTAAGAATTGCAAATCAAGCAATATATATTCCGTATCTTCACGCGAGAAACCACTGCACAAAATATGCGGTACAACAGTAATATCATATTTATTATGTATAGCCGCAGCCACCGCTACCGTACCCGGACGCCGCCGATAACGATTACGTTCATATAAGCCACCCCCCAACTCGCGATACACATATTCGCTGCGATGAGTGGTAATATTGACATAAAGAGGATCAAACTCCCGTAATGTATCTATTGTAGCATATAGTTTTTCAATTCCAGTACCTTTCAACGGTGGAAGAACCTCGAAAGAAAATGCTGTTTTCTTTTCCTTATTTATCAACTCAGCAATACCCATCTTTTTTGACCTTTTTACTTATTAATTCCGATAAATCCATATAACAGACAGCTATATAGAAGATTTATCTTTATATTAATCACATTTCAGATTTATTTCTTCACAAAGATAGGAATAGCAGATTTTACATCCAATAAAGCATTTTATTTTAGATAATTATTCTAAATAAAGAGTATCAAAAGAATTATTATCTAAAATAACCTGTTCGAAAGTCCTATAACAGGTTATTTATTCTATGACGCAAATTGCCGGGAGAGGGCGGACAGCGCTCCTCTCCCGGCAATAATATATACAAATTAAAAACTCAATTTCACTCCGGCAAAGTAAGAACGCGGCATACCCGGTCCATAAATATAACCGGAGTCACGTTTTGCCCCCCGGTCAAAGTCACTTTGATACGCATTAAAGATATTATGTACTCCAGCATTGACCTGCATGGTTATGCCTTTATACAAATTGAAATCATAACCGGCTTTCAGATTCAATTCAAAGAAATCAGGTGTATTCACAGCAATGTCCTTATCAATAAAACCTGCTTTATGTTCTACCATCATACTACCGGTATAAGTACCGGATAATGCAATAGTCATCGGTACGAAAGGGTTGTATGACAAAGTGAAATATCCATAAGTATTCGGAGTACGGAACATTTTTTTCTCCATCGGAACCGTTTCATCATCACTCCATGCACGTGCCTGCTTGTATTCGGCCTTCTGCATGGTAACGCCGGCCTGCAATTGAAGTAAGGAACGGTAAGCAATCTTTCCTTCCAAAGTCAAACCATATACCTTAGCTCCTTTCTCGTTATACCGTTCATTGATAATAATACCGTCACGCTCTCCTTTCTGACGTAAGGCAAATACGTCTGAAAGCGAAGTATAAAAACCTTCTATAAGCAAGTTTCCCTGAAAATCTCCCCAACGATGATACAAATCTCCCGATATACTCAGACTTTGTGATTTTTCTTCTGTCAAGTCTTTTGCCAGTTCAATCATAGACACAGTTCCACCTACATTTTCTATATGCAAATCTTCATCAAAGGCCTGAGGTGCACGGAATCCGAAAGAATAGCTGGCACGCAGGTTCATATTTTCGGTCGGATTGTAACGAAGATTAGCACGCGGACTGAAGATTACATGATCCACCATATTATGTTTATCCAAACGCCCCCCAAGTAAAAAGCTCCACTGCTTGTTCTTCCATTCATTCTGGAAAAATGCACTGGCTATACGGACTTCTTGTTTGGTATAACGGTTATACCCCCACATATCATCCGTCAAGTTATCCTGATTATATTCCAGTCCTCCGGTAAAATCGGCAGGCATAAAGAAACATTTATCAAAACTATAGATATACTGCGATCCTGTGACCCAGGTAAAATCCGTGGTCGCGCCATACGCATTCACATCTTGTCCTCCACCATAATAACTGTCGCGTCCTGTATGCTGTGCAGAAGCATATACACTCAGCCGCTGTTTCTCATCCGGAGAGAAATAATCAAATTTCGCTCCCCCGCTATTGATAGTATGCTGCAATTGTTCGGCTATATCCGCTTCATGGGGAGGTCGGTTCAGTTTATTCCCGCCACGACGGAACTCACTGAGATGATGATATTCAAAAGTCAGTTTTGAATATGTACTTGTTTTGATAAAAGAACGAAAACCGACTGTCTGATTTTTCAGTTTTGGCAATTCGGTGTAGCCATCGCCATCATTGTCATAACCGCTTCTTTCTCTGTTCTGTCCAAAAATATACAATCCTGCCTTATGATTATCAGTCACTAACGAAGCATTCAGTGTCGTATTATTATCCCAAGAAGAAGTACCGCCTATGCCTGTCAGAGTATGTGTCAACTGCCCTGAGTTCCGTACAGGCTCCTTGGTGATTATATTAATGGTTCCCGCAATGGCTGAAGAACCGAACAAAGCCGAACCTCCTCCGCGCATCACCTCTACACGCTCAATCATATTGGCAGGTATCTGTTCCAATCCATATACACCGGCCAAGGCACTGAATATAGGACGCGAGTCAATCAATATCTGCGTATAAGGGCCATCCAACCCATTGATACGTACTTGCTGGAAACCACAGTTCTGACAATTATTCTCGACCCGCACTCCGGGCTGAAAATTCAGTCCTTGCGACAAGGTGGAGGAATTAGTGTTCTCAAACACTTTCACATCCATCACATTAACCAACGTAGGTGCCATGCGGCGGGTGGTCTCACTACGATTGGCAGACACCACCACTCCGTCCAATGCTATCAAATCCTCTTCTATCTCGAAGTTCTCCTCCAAAGTTTTCCCTTTTCTTAAAGTTACTTTCCGGCTGACCGTCTTGTAACCGACAGCACTTACCTCCATGGTAAATTCTCCTTCAGGCAGATTTTTAAGGAAATAGTGTCCACTGGCGTCAGTCATAGTTCCTATGGTAGTTCCTTTCAGCGATACGCTGATAAAAGAAAGATGCTCTTCCGTATTCTTATCCAATACATGACCTATGATATTGGCATCGGACTTATTCAATTCATTGGCGTGCACAGCCGATGATGAGAGTAGAAAACACACTGCTCCCATCAAGAAAAATATATATTTCTTCATGTGTTGTTATTCTGTTTATTAATAAATAAAAGGATAGCGGTCAGAAGAATGAATCCGCAAACAGATAATGTAACGGAAAATCACTCCACCAACATAAAAATATACTATTTAACAAACAGCGGGAGGCGCACGCAAATAAATGCCACAACCGGTTCGTATCAGTTTGATGCGTTCTACAGCCGGCACAGCCAGCAAACACAGCAATACCCAAAAGACCGTTGTGGAAGACGGAGTGAACAAACTACCGGAAGCAGCAAAAGAAGAAAGGAAAAAGATAGTTTCCAATTCCACTTCTGTATGTTGATGCTCCCCTTTAAACGGATGCGAGTGTACGATAATCACCCCATTTACCACATGCGAGTGAGTAAAAAGGGTAATACCTCCCAAATAGGCAATAAATATCAGTGGAAGGAAAAGCTTTAGAATATGAATCAAATGCTTCTTCATCGTAACGGGGGCAAAGATAGAACTATTTCCAATAGCAGTCAATACCTATTAATAGTAGTTATGGATTTAAAACCGGAAACAAGCCTCTTATCCTGCCAAAGAAAATGCCCATTCGTCCTTAGTTGTCCCTTCCTTATACATTAAGAAGCCTATAAATCAGTATCAAACATCACAAAAATGTTTCTTTTATTTTCAGAATCCCAAAAGATTTTAAAATAAAACCCTACCTTTGCATCAGATTTGGTGATGTAAGTACTTTCCGTATTTGCATAAAAGGGAATTCGGTCATAGAATCCGAAGCAGTGCCCGCTACTGTGAAACCCGTCAATGAAAAGCAACTCTCGCCATGCCACTGTTTCCTTTGTAAGAAATGGGAAGGCGCTTTTCAGGGTGAAGCCAGGAAACCTGCCAGGTCTGAACATAGATAATTCACGCTTTCCCGGGGCCAGGAAAGCTAATTATTAATTCTTAAATTATTTCGATGAAAAAGAAATGTTTACTGACAGCCTTATTCGGCTGCATGGTGGTGTGTGCGTCCGCCCAGATATCGTTAAGTGGAAAAGTAGTGGATGCCCGTACAGGAAAGCCGGTGGAAGGCGCTAACGTACGTTTGGAACAAACTACAATAGGATGTGCTACCAATCCTAAAGGAGAATTTTTGTTGAAAGACATCAAAGAGGGAACGTATACCCTGCGTACCAGTTGCCTGAATTATGCTCCTGTCACTCAGAAAGTCAGTCAAAGTCAAAAAGAAATGGTGATAAGGCTGAAAAGTACCACTTTCAACATGGATCAGGTAGTGGTAACCGGAACCGGAACTCACCACAAGCTGAAAGACAGCCCTGTACCCGTAGAGGTCATTTCCCAACGTGATCTGCAAAATGCCAATCCATCCAGTTTCCAGGATGCCTTGGTGAAACTGGTTCCCTCTATCTCGGTGCAAACCACCGCCATGGGAACAACCCTATACGTAAACGGACTGCCTGATAAATACCTCCTCGTATTAATTAACGGTAAAAAAATAGCCGGAGATATTTCGGGATCTATAGATTACGACCGGATCAATATGGATGCCGTAAAACGTATTGAAGTATTGAAAGGAGCATCTTCCGCCCTTTATGGCAGTGACGCCATCGCAGGAGTAATCAATATCATTACCGATGATCCTAAATCTGCATTGAATGTATCTTCCAATACCCGTGTAAGTTCTCACGGACGAATTTCAGAATCAGTCAACGCAGACGCCAATGATGGAAAATTATCCGCACACTTGAACTATAATTACCGCACTTCGGACGGATGGCAACTGAATCCGTATGAGGAAAGCAAGGAAGAACTGGTGGAAACCACAAAGAAACCGGTCTATAAGAATCATTCGCATAATGTGAGCCAAACCTTGAGCTACGCAGCCACAGAGCGTTTAAGCCTTCATTTGAACGGTAATCTTTTTATCAGCGAGAACGACCGTACCGGAGCCTACGATTACAACAACCGGCATCAGTCCTATACAGTGGGTGGAACAGCCAAATATCTGTTGGCTAAGCGGGCTTCATATATAGAAGGGAATATAAGCACCACCAATTTCCGTTCTTTTTATGACTATATAAATGATGCAAAAACGCATAAAACCGGTGACGAAGTCCTCAGTAAAGACCAGACTTACACCAATGCCAATCTAAAAGGTGTATTCAAGACTCACGAGAACAATACACTTTTTACCGGACTGGACTATGTATTCGAAGGCTTGGAGCCGACTGAAACCAGCAAGATGCTGAATAATGAATACCAAAGTGTTTATACACTGGCAGCATACGTACAGGACGAAGTAAAACTACTGGATGCAATCAGCGTAGTGGCAGGTATACGGTATGCCTATAATGAAAAGTTTAAAAGCCAGTTCACGCCCAAACTATCCTTGATGTACCAATATTCAGGACTGAATGTACGTGCATCCTACGCTGCCGGATTCCGTTCACCTACCTTGCAACAAATGTATGCCGTTTCTGAAAGCCGTGGACAAATCACGGTCGGAGACCCTGACCTGGACCCGGAAAAGAGCAATTTCTATAATTTGAATATAGAATACAATCATCGTTTGTTCTCCATTGCCGCGTCCATTTATCAGAATGACCTGAAAGACAAGATCGAAGCGCAAGATATAGGAACAACGCCCGAAGATATTGAAAACGGCATCACTCGCAGACGCCAGTACCGCAATATAGAAAAGGCACGTGTGAAAGGCTTTGACATAGGTTTTTCAGTCCGTCCCTTCACAGGCTTCATGTTCGGAGCAAACTATATTTACACGGACGGGCGCAACCGTACGGAAGACATCCGTTTGGAAAGAACAGTACGTCACTCGGGTAATTTCAATGCCAGCTGGCGAAAAACATGGAATGATTATACATTCAATATTGCAATCAACGGACGCTATCAAGGTACACGCTGGTCTAAAACTTACGGCAACGCCCCCGCCCACCAGCTTTGGGATATCAACACACGCCATTCATTCAATTTAAAATCTGTTGCTCTGGAACCCGCCGTCGGAGTTGAAAACATTTTCAATTACACAGATGACCGTCCTTATAACAGTAATTATGCAACTCTGACACCGGGACGCTCTTTCTATGTCAGTCTGCTGGTTCGTTTCAAGCAATAAACCTAATTTTTAGCATGACCTCTAAAACCAGACTTGTCTATCTGCTCATAACAACTTTCTGCCTGGCAGGTTGCGGCTATAAAAGCCGCAACCCGGTGAGTGAAAACGGGCTACCTTCCGCAGATACCATACAAACAGCCCTGGCCCCCCGTTATGCCAAAGGCTTCAAGATAACTGTTCGTCCGGATGGAGTAAAGCTTCTGTCCATCTCGGAGCCGAACAATAACCATGCAATACCCGAACTTTTCGCCTTAGTTCCTAAAGGAACAAAAGCCGAGATACCCGATGGCTATACCGTTATTCCGACTCCGACAGACAGAGTGATCTGCATGACCACGCCGCAACTGGCAGGTTTTACCGGTCTGAACGCTTATGACAAAGTGGTAGCGACAAGTACCACCCGCCGGATGCAGAATAAGGAATGGCTTGCCCGATTAAAAGACGGACGGGTGAAAAAGATAGGAATGGAAGGAAACTTTGATACGGAAATCATCATTGCATCCCAACCCGATATCATTTTCGTATCTCCCAACCGCCGGGGAGGGTATGAAGTGATGAAAGAGCTGAACATCCCTCTGGTCCCCTATTGGGCTTTCAAGGAAACATCACCATTGGGACTGTCCGAATGGATCAAGGTAGCAGGTATGTTTATCGGTAAAGAGGAAGAGGCATGCCAATTATTTGCACAAATGGAACAACGCTATAACCTGTTGAAAGCCAAAGTTTCCAATGTAAAACAGCGTCCCAGTGTATTCAGTGGAGAAATGAGAAGAGATACCTGGTATGTACCCGGAGGACAAAGTTTCTATGCCCGCTTGTTCGCCGACGCAGGGGCCGATTACTTTATGAAGGATAATCCTGAAACAGGAGGTGTACTCATGGATTTTGAAACCGTATACGCCAAAGGATATAATGCCGGCTACTGGAGAGTGATGAATGGTTATAAAGGAGAATTCTCTTATGAAGCATTAAAAGCTTCCAATCCACAATATGCTGATTTCCGGGCTTTTAAAGAAAAGAAGGTTATTTATTGCAATCTGGAATGGATACCTTTGTATGAGAATCTTCCCCTCTCACCCGATGTTCTTCTGAGTGACATGATAAAAGCTTTTCACCCGGAACTACTTCCCGATTATCATCCTGTGTTTTATTCGCTTCTGGAAAAAGAATAAGTATTCCAATTCTCATGCTTATGGTAACAAACAGTTTTAATCCGGCTTATCTATTTCACTATTACAAAAATGGCTGAAGTCTCGGACTTCAGCCATTCCGTAAAAGGTTATTCCAATATACCGGCAATATCCTCCGCCATCTGCTTGTCAGTCAACCGGTTGGCTTTCATCAGCTCATCCAGATTATAGCGGTCTGCAAATTCTTTACGAAGTCCGTAATTCAGCACCCGCATTTCAGAATTACCATAATAACGCGCTATCTTCTCGCCGAATCCTCCATCCAGCACCCCGTCTTCCAACGTTACGACAATACGATGCCCCACTTTCAACTCTTCCAGCATCGGTTCGTCAAGCCCTGTTATGTAACGGGGATTAATCAAAGTAGCCTCAACACCCGACTCTTCCCGAAGCTTATTCTTCAAAGCCTGTCCCAAATCATAGAAAGAACCCAATGCAAGAATAGCGACAGTTTCTCCCCTGGCTGTCATTTTGTAGCGGTTTAACTCGCTATAATCCGTGTCAAACTCTTCCTTACGATGCACCACTGCCACTCCCGGCACACGGATGGCAACGGGATATTCCGTCTGGCGGACAGCCCATTCCAACATAGCAAAATACTCTTCGGAACACGTAGGAGCCAGATAAACCATATTCGGGATATTGCTGATAAGCGGAATATCGAAGAAACCCAGATGAGTCACATCGTTCATTCCGGCTACTGTCCCCATAAACACAGTGATCACCGCCGGATTTCCATTGATACACAAATCCTGAGACAACTGGTCATAGCAACGCTGGATAAAAGTACTGTAAACCCCGTACACCGGACGTCCGCCACCGGCAGCGATACCCGATGCCAATGCCACGGCATGTTCCTCGGCAATACCTACATCCACAAACTGACGCCCTGCCTGTTTCCGGCGTTCAGGAGTAAAACCTATCACAGTAGGAGTACCCGAACTGATGGCAACAACCGTGTGGTCCTCCTTCATCTTCTCCAACAAAAACTTCCCGGTCAGGCTATGGTAATCCTCCATACCGCTGCAATCCACCTTCGGCTTACCCGTTTCCAGATCGAAAGGCATCTCCCAATGAAATTCCTCCCGGTCGGCTTCTGCCGGAGCGTATCCCTTTCCTTTCTGTGTGTGAATATGAACCACTGTGGGACGTGATGTATCTTTCACCTTGGCAAAAGCCGCAACCAAAGACGGAATATCATTCCCCTCTCCCACATAAAGATAATCCAACCCCAGAGAACGGAAGAAATTACAGGACGACCGTCCCTCCGTGTCGCGCAGTTCTTTCAGGTTCTGATAGAGCCCGCCGTGGTTTTCGGCAATGGACATTTCATTATCATTAACCACTATAATAAGGTTGGTTCCCATTTCTCCCGCATTGCTCAGACCTTCATAAGCTTCTCCGCCGCTGAGCGATCCATCCCCTATCACGGCTATGATATTCTCGTGTCCGCCTTTCAGATCTCTGGCTTTGGCAAGACCGCAAGCCAGACTGACAGAGGTGGAAGTATGGCCGATAGTGAAAAAATCGTGCCCGCTTTCCCGGGGATTGGTGTATCCGGACACCACATCATAATCCTCCGGATTCAGGAAAGCATCCTTACGCCCGGTCAGCATCTTATGTGTATAACTTTGATGGGATACATCATATACCATCTTATCCGTCGGTGAATTGAATACATAGTGCAATGCTATTGTAGCCTCCACCATTCCCAGATTAGGTCCCACATGTCCTCCGTGAGCACTTAACTTGGTCAATAATGCATTGCGGACTTCACCTGCCAACTGTCTTAACTGTTCCGCAGAAAACTGTTTTATGTCTTGCGGAGAATTTACTTGTTCAATATACATCGTTCTACCTGTTTAAATGATTTCATCTGTTGTCTTGCTTCATTCCGATGCGGACAAAGCCGCTTTCATTTCACAATGCAAAGATAAGCCAGGCCCCATTCATTCTTTGTAGATAAATTACAGATAGAATTACCATTTTTACAGAAGGGAACTGTATCACAAAAACATGGTACTGCAACCCGGTTATCAATTCTGCGAGAGCCGGTAATCACTGGGGGCGACACCTGTTATTTTCTTGAAAAGCACACTGAAGCACTGCACATTAGGATAGCCTAACTTCCGTGCCACAGCAGCAGGCGTATGACCGTCCTGCAACAACATGTGCCTGGCTATATCCAGCCGCTTCAGTTGCAAATATTCCTCCAAAGTCTTGCCGGTTTCAAACTTCAGCAGATCATCGAAGTAAGCGACAGACAAATCAAGCTCTCCCGCCATATAGCCGGATGTGGGCAACTTGCCGCCTTGCAACCTTCCGGATGCGATATATTCCACAAACAAACGTTCCATGTTTTCCAAAAGAGCCTTGTTCTTATTCTCACGGGTAATAAACTGGCGTTCGTAATACCGGGTGCAATAATCCAACAGAAGTTCTATATGCCGGGAAAGAATAATACTGCTATGAGTATCAATGGGATGATGCAACTCATCCTCTATATTCGAGAGGCAACACGTCACTTTCTCTGTCTCACGCCGCGAAAGATGCAGCGCTTCTTCCTTGCGATAATGGAAAAAGGTATAATTTTTAATATGATTCTTCAGTGAGGTGCGGAACAACAGGTCAGGATGAAATGCCAAAAGATATCCTTTATCCGGCAACGTATTCTCCTTACTCATACGAAAGATCTCGCCGGGAGTGAGAAACACCATGGTAGCATTGGAGTAATCATAGTATTTCCGTCCGCAGCAGCAACAACCGCCCGGACAATCCTCAATCAGCAAGACAGCATAGAATTCAAACTTCACCGCATCCTCTTCCAATGAAGGATTCTCCAGATTGATGATGCCCACCTGCGGATGCAATGTCTTGCAACCCAGACAGCGGTTACATTCATATACAGTCCTCAAGTCCAACATAGTCTCTTGCATTGCTTGTTACGACAGAATACTATAAAAGAAGGTTTTGTGCCCGATATTCATTCGGTGTACAGCCCACACGCTTCTTGAACAACCGGCAGAAATGCTGCGGATATTGAAATCCCAGTGAATAGGCTACCCTGCTGACGGTTTCTCTCCTGTCGGACATCCGTTCCTTTGCCAGTTCTATCACTTTTTCCTGAATATATTCCTGTGGAGTCTTGCCGGTTTCCTTCTTGAACATATCCCCGAAGTAGTTGGATGAAAGGCACAGTTTGTCAGCAAAGTATTTCACGGTAGGTAATCCGTCACGCTCGGCAAGTTCGCCCTCAAAATAATCGTCAAGCAACCCTTCAAAGCGTGTCAACACATCACGGTTCGAATGACTGCGGGTGGCGAACTGACGTTCATAAAAACGCATACAGTAATTAAGAAGCAGTTCTATATAGTTTACCAGCAAGGTCTTACTGTGCTTGTCCACCCCCCGTTCCAGTTCCATACGGATAATCTTCAGGCAATCTGTCATAATATTGCGCTCATCTTCCGAAAGGTGCAGCGCCTCGCTCACTTCATACGAAAAGAAGGTATATTTCTTTATTGTTTTTCCAAGCGTGGTCCCCCGTAACAAATCCGGATGAAAAAGAATGCCAAGCACATTCAACTGCACACGGTCGGTGGTCAATGTGGTTTCCGTTGTTTGTCCCGGAGCAAAACATACCACGGTTCCCTCCTGATAGTCATAACTCCGACGCCCGTATTTGATATCACAAGCTTTCTCCAATTTCAGATAAAGTGCATAAACGCCATAGTTCCAGTGCACATAGTCCATCTGCCGGGTAGCCTTGTTCAAATCAATGACACTGACCAACGGATTCAGTGTTTCAAGTCCGTATAGACTGTTATATTGGTCCACACTGTCTAAATTTAATATCTTATCCATCATTCTAACTTGTTTAATGTCTGCTAAAATACAGCTTTTTCAGTTATTTGAAATATTCCGGTCACAAAAATAAGAAGTTATCCGGACAAGGTTATAACCTCAATTACGGATTATCTTACCTTAGTTACCGAATCTTATCCCATCCGGGAATAAAAAGAAGAGCCGGAATGTTCCTGCCGGGCTACCCACTCCATATATATGGCAGCACATTCATACACTTGTTGAGCTAAAAGGACATTGCTTTTTCGATGACGATGTGGCAGGAACAAATTGATGCTAATCATCAATCAAAAAAATGTATCCGATTGGTTCAGGGAGCTGTTTAGCAAACTCTATCAAAGGATACAACTGAAAGAGGTGCAGAAAAGGAGCAAAGGTTTTAGCCTGTAAAGAAAGGTATTTTGCTGAAATACAGTAAAAAGTGCAATTCACAATGAATGATATACTGTACCTTTTGCTATATTTGCATATAATCCATTTAATATTAAAAGAATGAATGCGGATTTTGATTATTTAGAAATAAACCGGGGAACAACAGGGTAGATATCCATCTGAAATCTGACTTTTAAATATAGGATAAAACATTAAAGTAATCATATTCTGATGGTCTATTCCATAATAGCTACAAAATAAGAAAGACTGAAAAGAATTTACCATAAATATAATAGATATGAAAACAGACTTTACAATCAGGGAAGCTCAACAGACGGATACTATTGCGCTAAAAGAATTATTTCAAAACACTGTTCTTGCGGTAAATAGCAAGGATTATTCGCAGGCAGAAGTTGAGGATTGGGCATCCTGCGGAGATGACCTTTCTAACATTGAAGAGATGATAAAGACCCACTATTTTATTGTAGCTGTTAATCAACAGTCACAAATCGTTGGTTTTTCATCTATTACGTCTCAAGGCTATTTACATTCTATGTTTGTTCACAAGGACTTTCAAGGTAAAGGTATTGCTACGATGCTTTTGGAAGAAATAGAACGATATGCAATTACAGCCGGAATTATGCGGATTACATCCGAAGTGAGCTTGACTGCTCGCCCTTTCTTTGAAAAAAAAGGTTATATAGTAAAGGAAGAACAAAAGCGCAAAGCGAATCAGCTTTCTCTCACTAACTTTTGGATGGCAAGGGAAATGGCTAAAATCAAGCCTTATAATGGTCGTATTCCTGCTTGTGGTGTCTTTTGTGGGGGATGCCCCATATATACGAGAGAAAAAAGAGCTTGCAGAGGAGCCGAGTTAAATCATTCTCGTTGTGAAAAATGCAAAACATTTCATTTATGTTGTTTTGGGAAAAAGATAACACATTGTTTCCAATGCAGCAACTTCCCATGTACCAGATTTAAAGGATTTGCCAAACGTTGGCAAAAGCATGGACAGGATTTTATTGAAAATCAAAAACTGTTAAGTGAGATAGGTGAAGTGGCGTTTTTGGAGTATTATAATAAAAAGGTTACAGATTAAGTCAAGTTCGTTTTGGATATATAGACAAAGGAACAAACTAAACTTATTTATACTGACAGCAAAATATGTGCTGGCGAAAAGAAAACAAAGTTTTGTCGTTTCGCCAGCATTATTTTTGTACTTTTGTCACATATAACAAAATACAAATGGATATAAATCAGAATTATAGAGAAGCTGTAAAGAGCATAAAAGAAGCTATCCTACGCAGCCAGTACCGTGCAGCCGCATCGGTGAACAAGGAACAGCTATCTCTTTATTACGGCATCGGACGTTATGTGTCGGAAAATTCCCGTACTGGCTTTTGGGGAAAAGGTGCAATTGAACAGATATCTTCCCTATTGCAAAAAGAATTGCCGGGGCTAAGGGGATTTTCAGCTTCGAATATAAAGAACATGCGAATATTTTATGAAGCATGGGAATCTGTTTTAAATCGCCAGCCACTGGCTGACGATTTAGTATTGGATGAAAAATTACTTCTTGTAGAAATTCGCCAGCCACTGGCTGATGAATTTAACTGGTCAGACTTCCTTTCAATCGGCTTTAGTCATCATACTGAAATAATATCCAAAGCTAAGACTTTGGAAGCAAGGCTGTTCTATATACATGAGTGCGCCACTCGCTATTGGAGTAAATACACTTTAAGGGATTACTTAAAAACAGACCTGTACAGCCATCGGGGCACTTTTCCTAACAATTTCGCACAAGCATTGCCTGATACCAAGCAAGCTCTAAAAGCTGTTTGCTCATTCAAAGATGAATACTTGCTTGATTTCATTAATGTGGAGGAACTGAATGAACAGGAGGAGGATTTAGACGAAAAGATAGTAGAAAAGGCGATTGTTGCCAATGTGAAGAAGTTTATCATGACCTTCGGACAAGATTTCAGTTTTATAGGCAATCAGTATCGTATGGAGGTTGCAGGAGAAGAAATGTTTATTGATTTGCTCTTTTTCAATCGGGAGCTTAATTCCTTGGTCGCAGTCGAACTGAAATCCGGAAAATTCCGCACATCTTATTTGGGACAACTGAATACTTATCTATCTGCTTTAGACACATATATCCGGAAGCCGCATGAAAACCCTTCTATCGGAATAATCCTTTGCAGGGAAATGAATCAAACCTTTGTAGAGTTTGCCGTTCGTGATTATAACAAGCCGATGGGGGTTGCTACTTACCATGCATCTAAAGACATGCCGGAACGGCTTCGTAACGCTTTGCCGGACATTGAGGATTTGAGAAAGCTATTGTAAAGCAAAAGCCTTATTTCTTTTTCGGACAGGTAATCGCCTTTTATTACCTTTACATAAGAAACCCGCCACCAAGCTAATTTCTTCGTTTTTTGTTACGATTTTGTCACCTGCCGTTAGTAATAGACTGATTTCTTCTTTGATAATCAGCTTGATATCCTGATCCATATATTATATATGGCAGAATCAGTAATTAAGGTCAGGATACCCGTAATTTATCTACAAAGAACTCAAGCAAATATACCTAAATTTGCAACATCATAAAATATTAAAACGTATATTTGAACCAAATAACATAAATCGTATGAAAAGACTCGGATTATTTATGACGGTAATCATGATACTGTGTATTACCGTAAACGCACAGAAACAGAGCAACAGAACATTAGTAGCTTACTTCTCGGCGACAGGTACAACAGAGAAAGCCGCCAAACAGATAGCGGAGGTGACAGGCGGAGCCCTCTACGAAATACAACCTGCAAAGAAATATACCTCCGCCGACCTGGACTGGCACGACAAATCCTCGCGCAGCAGTGTGGAAATGGCAGATGCCTCGTCACGTCCCGCATTGCGTTCCCAGCCCCAAAACTTGGCAGCCTATGATACCATCTATATCGGTTTCCCCATTTGGTGGAACCTGGCTCCAAGAATCATCAACAGTTTTATAGAAAAAGGTGATTTCACAGGCAAGATCCTCATTCCATTCGCTACCTCGGGTGGAAGCCGCATTTCTAACGCCGAACAAGAATTAAAGAAAGCCTACCCCAGCCTGAACTGGCAGAAAGGCAGGCTGATGAACGGTGCTACCAAAGAAGAGATTAAACAATGGACTAAAAAATAAATAGTATGAGAAAGAATTTAGGAGCAAAACCTTTTACCTATCCGCAACCGGTATTTATCATCGCCGCATACGATGAAAACGGTCTTCCCAATGCCATGAATGCGGCTTGGGGCGGTATCAGTGAAATGAATGAAATCAGTATTTGTATCAGCGAAGGTCACAAGACAACGGCCAACATCCTGAAACGCAAAGCATTCACAGTGAGCATGGCAGAAGCCGGGCAAATCATCGCTTGCGATTATGTAGGCATTGTTTCGGGCAACAAGGTTCCGGACAAATTCGCCCGTGCGGGATTCCATGCCACCCGGTCGGAATTTGTGGATGCCCCGCTGATTGATGAATTATCCGTAGCTGTGGAATGCAAGCTGAAGGATTACAATCCCGAAACCTGTATCCTGCGCGGCGAAATAGTCAATGTAAGTGTAGATGAACGTGTACTGGATCAGAATGGAAAAGTGGATGCCTCCAAAGTTATTCCCGTCATCTTCGACCCGTTCAATAATGATTATCTGAAAGTAGGAGAAAAAGTGGGTAATGCTTTCTCGGATGGCAAGGCCTTAAAATAACGGAATCCGATATGATACAAACAGCGGAGGCAGCTTCTTCCATACAGAACAAACTCCGGCAAGCCGATTCCTAAGCTCTCACATCCTTGTGACTAAGCCTTTTTGAACGAATGATTTCTATCTCCCAAGCTTGCGGAGTTAAATCCATAGCCTTTGGAGTTATCTCCATAAGCTTTGGAGTTAACTCCAAAGGCTATGGAGATAGAAATCATAGGTTTAAAAAGGGTTAAGTGCAGGAATAAAAAGGCTTAACCATCCCCATAGTGCCCCCCAATGATTCCGCCAACATTTTTTCTTCAAACTTATCTATCAGCAAATCTCTATAATTCTTAGTTCCTTTTTTAATTCTCACCGGCAATATCCTCTGCTTTGCCGACTTCCCGACTACGGCACATTCTGAATGATGCCTTATTCATTGTTAAGCCTGATAAAAAAAGATTTCCATAATTTATAGAAAGAAAAGACTTGTTTCTCCCGCTCAAATAAGTAACTTTGTACGGTTAAGTTTGGCTCCTCATGCCAGCCACCACTTTCAGTCCGTCTATGTAAAAGCCTGAAAGCAAGATGAAGGAACTACTGTCAGGACAGCGCATTGTCATTCAGAGGATTATATTGGCTGAAAGCACTGAAGGAAACTTTTAAATCAGATTCCGGAAAGGAATAATTATATAATAAAAAATGAAAAAGGCCCAATTAATCGTAGCCGGCATTGGTCCCGGCTCACCCGAAGATATAACCCCCGCTGTAATACAAGCAGTCAAGAACAGCGATGTAGTAATCGGCTATAAATACTATTTCCAGTTTATCGAACCCTATCTGGAACCGGGCACCGAATGTATAGACACCGGAATGAAACGTGAAAAAGCACGTGCCGAACAGGCTTTCGAGCTGGCGGAACAGGGAAAGACTGTATGCGTTATCAGCTCGGGAGATGCCGGAATTTATGGCATGGCTCCGCTGGTTTACGAAATGAAACGCGAGCGTGGCAGCCGGGTGGAAATAGAAGTATTGCCGGGTATCAGTGCTTTTCAGAAAGCGGCTTCCCTGTTGGGAGCCCCCATCGGTCACGATTTCTGTGTGATTTCCCTCTCCGACCTCATGACACCATGGGACCGGATTGAAAAACGCATCCATGCAGCCGCAACGGCAGATTTTGTAACGGCGGTCTATAATCCCAAAAGCGAAGGGCGGTATTGGCAACTCTACAGATTAAAAGAAATTTTTCTGAAAGAGCGTGACCCCGAAACTCCGGTAGGCTTTGTGCGTCAGGCCGGACGTAAGGAAGAAACCGTGACAATCACCACTTTGCAAGAGTTCGATCCCGAACAGGTGGATATGTTTACAGTGGTATTGATTGGCAACTCCCAATCTTATCATCAGGAAGGGAAATTAATCACTCCACGTGGTTATTACCGGGAAAAGACCACCGATGCGACAGGAATCGGTCAGGAGATTATGATAAACAGTTTCCGTACTATTGAGAAAGAATTGAAAAATAAAAATATTCCTTCGGATCACAAATGGGCATTACTGCATGCCATCCATACCACAGCCGATTTCGAGATGGAAAACATATTGCATATAGATCCTCTTGCCGTAGAATGTCTGTATAAAATATTGAATGAAGGAAAAGTACGTACAATTATTACGGATGTGACGATGGCTGCCGCGGGCATCCGTAAAGGTGCTTTGGAACGGATGGGCATCGGGGTGAAATGCTATCTGGGTGACGAACGCGCGGCAGCATTGGCAAAAGAAAAAGGAATCACCCGTACACAGGCCGGTATACGTATGGCAGCAGAGGAACATCCGGAAGCTTTATATGTATTCGGTAATGCCCCTACAGCATTGATGGAACTGTGTGACCTGATACGGAAAGAAAAAGCGCATCCATGCGGCATCATCGCTGCTCCGGTGGGCTTTGTGCACGTTTGCGAAAGCAAACACATGGTGAAACCTTTCAGCCACATCCCCAAACTGATAGTAGAAGGACGCAAAGGGGGAAGCAATCTGGCAGCGACTCTGGTAAATGCCATCCTTACTTTTGATGATGCGGAACAACTGAAACCGGGAAGAGATGTATAAGTCCATGCAAACATTCTATATAATAGGTATAAGCGATAACCGGAATCAATTTCTTTCTCCTGAAATCCGGAACTTGGTTTCTCAAGGGAAAGTCTTCTCGGGAGGAAAACGTCATCACGAACTGGTACACGCTTATTTGCCGGAAGATGCCGTATGGATAGACATCACCGTCCCGCTGGATACGGTATTCTCCCGTTACGAGGAACATCCCGAAATAATCGTTTTCGCTTCGGGCGACCCGTTGTTTTTCGGCTTCGCCAATACCGTCATGAGAAAACTCCCGTCGGCAAAGATTATCTTATTCCCCACCTTCAACTCGCTGCAAATGCTGGCACACCGTATATTGCTCCCCTATCAGGAGATGCAGACCTTGTCGCTGACCGGACGTCCTTGGGATGCATTCGACTCTGCTTTAATCAGAGGAGATAAACTGATAGGCGTGTTGACCGACCGGGAAAAGACACCTGCCACCATTGCCGCCCGGATGCTGGAGTATGGATATGACAACTACCGCATGACCGTGGGGGAAGCATTAGGCAATGGCGAGGAAGAATCTGTACGTACATTCTCTTTAGAGGAAGCCTCCCAATCTGCTTTCCGCTTTCCCAATTGCCTGATACTGCAAAGAAACAAGGTGCATCCCCGTCCGTTCGGAATTCCCGAAAGTGAGTTTCATCTGTTGAACGGACGCAACAGAATGATTACCAAAATGCCTGTCCGCTTGCTTACTCTCAGTATGCTGACATTAAGGGAAAAGAAATCATTCTGGGACATCGGTTTCTGCACCGGCTCTGTTTCCATAGAAGCCAAGCTCCAATTTCCGGAGCTGAAAGTGACAGCATTCGAACAGCGTACGGAAGGTAAAGAGTTAATGGAACGCAACAGTCGTAAATTCGGCACGCCCGGCATTACAACCGTCATGGGTGATTTTCTGGAAACGGAACTCGGCGGACTTCCCGCCCCCGATGCCGTATTTATAGGTGGTCATGGAGGAAAAATGATAGAGATTCTACAAAAAATCAAAGAAGTGCTGTTGCCTGACGGAGTCATTGTATTCAATTCGGTTTCGGAAGAGAGCAAGGCCCTGTTCACAAAAGGTATAACGCAAATCAACAAGAAGGTAACACAGTGTACCCGTATTGCTGTGGATGCCTTTAATCCGATAGAGATAATGAGAGCGGAATAAATGATTTAAAACAGATAACAAATGAAAGCAATCATACTGATATCAGAAGCCAGCCTGCCGTTGGCAAAAACACTACAAAGAGAGTTGCCGGATACCCTTATTTATACCAAAAACGAATGCGAAGGCTGTATTTCCATCACATCCTGCCATCGGTTCATAGAGGAGCATTTCAATGACTTCGACAGCATCATCTTTATCGGTGCCATGGGAATCTGTGTACGCAGCATTGCAGGATGCATAAAAAACAAATATAAAGATCCGGCAGTGGTCTGTGTGGACAGTACGGGGCGCTTTGTCATTTCAGTACTTTCCGGGCATGTGGGGGGAGCCAATGAACTGACCCGCCATATTGCCGCCATTACAGGAGGAGAAGCTGTGATTACCACCCAAAGTGACAATGCCGGGTTATGGGCGCTGGACACGCTGGCTGGAAAATATGGCTGGAAAATAACTGTTCCTCATGCAGAAATGAACAGACTGGTCACACTTTTTGTCAACCGGGAACCAACGGCGCTGCTGCTCGATATAAAGGATAAAGGTACGGAGTATCTGGAACGCACGCTTCCCGCACACGTAAAAGTGTTCTATCATTTCGAAGACATGCCCCAATCGGAATTCAAGTTGATTATTGCTGTTACACCTTATATATATAGTGCGGAGATTCCCATGCTCTGCTTCCATCCCGCCGTCCTCCACTTGGGAATAGGTTGCCGGAAACAATGCGATCCTTCGGGCATTGCGGAATACATAGAAGCCGTGATGCACAGACATGGTTTGTGCCCGTTCTCTCTCGCCTCCCTCAATACCATCGAACTGAAAAAAGACGAGCCTCTGCTGGAAATCCTCCACCGGCGATGGGCCGATACGGAAACCCATATTTATCCTGCGGAAGAACTGAAAGATATCACAGTTCCCCATCCGTCTGAAAAGGCATTCGAAGTGACAGGCGTCTATGGAGTGGCCGAAAGCACAGCCTTGAAAAGCAGCGGTGAAGGAACACTTGTATTGGAAAAGCAAAAGGGCATGCTGACAGAAGGAAACCACTTCACTTTTGCCATAGCCGTCAGTGCGACAGCCATGCGTGGCGGACATATAGAGATAGTGGGTGCAGGTCCCGGTGATCCCGAACTGATTTCGGTACGCGGAAAACGAATGTTGGAGAAAGCGGATCTTGTTCTGTATGCCGGAAGTCTTGTTCCCCGCGAACTGACCTTTTATGCTAAAGAAGGAGCGACCGTACGCAGTTCCGCCGGTATGGATTTGGAGGAACAGTTCGCCTTGATGAAAGAGTTTTATGATAAAGGATTGTTTATTGTACGCTTGCACACGGGAGACCCTTGCATTTATGGAGCCATCCAGGAACAAATGGCTTTCTTCGACCGCTACAAGATGAGTTATCATATCACTCCGGGGATCTCCTCGTTCCAGGCGGCTGCGGCAGCATTGAGGTCACAGTTCACCATCCCCGAAAAAGTACAAAGCATAATCCTCACCCGTGGGGAAGGCCGTACTCCGATGCCCGAAAAAGAACAATTACATAAATTGGCGCAATCACAAAGTACAATGTGCATTTATTTAAGTGCGGGCATTGTGGAACAGGTACAGGAAGAGCTGATGCAGGCATATCCTCCCGAGACTCCGGTTGCCGCCTGTTATAAGCTGACTTGGAAAGAAGAAAAGATTTATCGCGGAGAGTTGAAGGATTTGGCTAAGATAGTACGTGACAATAACCTGACGCTGACTACCTTATTGGTAGTAGGCGAAGCGATAGACAACCGGAAAGGTCTGTCCCGACTCTATGCGCACGAGTTCAAACACTTGTTCAGAAAGTAAAAAAAGAATCATTCACATCCAGCCTATGATACTGATTTTAGGAGGAACTACCGAAGGACGCACCGCCGTGAAAGTTGCCGATGAAGCCGGAAAGCCCTACTTCTACTCTACCAAAGGAGAATGGCAGGAGATACAATGCAAGCACGGCATCCGTATCACCGGAGGAATGGACACGGAGAAAATGGAAAGTTTCTGCCGCCAAAACAACATCCGTTTGTTGGTGGATGCTGCCCACCCGTTTGCCTCCCAACTCCACCGGACTGTGGATGAAACAAGCCGGACGCTACATCTTCCTGTCATACGTTTTGAAAGGAAGTATCCTCCACGCACCGAAAACATCATCTGGTGTGAAGACTATGCAGATGCCATTTACCGGTTAGAGAAAGCAGGAACCGATCGTCTGCTGGCACTGACCGGAGTACAGACCATCGGGAAGTTACGCCCTTATTGGGAGAAACATACCTGTTGGTTCCGCGTACTGGAACGGGAAACTTCCATCACATTAGCCCAAGAACAAGGCTTCCCGAAAGGAAATCTGGTATTCTATCATGCCGGAGAATCCGAAGCTCTTTTATTAGAGACACTACATCCACAGGCCATTCTGACCAAGGAAAGCGGAGAATCCGGAGGATTTTCGGAGAAAGTGAAAGCGGCACAGGCTGCAAAAATCCCGGTCTTTGCTATAAAACGCCCTCCCCTTCCCAGGCATTTCATGATCGTTACCGGTGAATATGGATTGAGAAAACAGATAGAAAAGAACATCCCTGCTTTTTACCCGTTGAGAAGCGGCTACACCACAGGGGCCTGCGCTACTGCAGCTGCAAAAGCAGCATTGACGGCTCTGATTTTAGGGGAAGAACAGAAAATGATATCCTTCCGCCTTCCCGATGACGAGGAAATGACCTTACCGGTAGCCCATACAGAAATAGAAAAGAACAGTGCCACCTGCACCGTTGTTAAAGATGCGGGAGATGATCCGGATGTCACTCACGGCGCATCCATTGTGGTAACGGTAAGTTTTAGCAATCACCCGGACATCCGTTTCCTGCAAGGTGAAGGAGTGGGACGAGTCACCCTTCCGGGGCTGGGATTGGAAATCGGGGAACCCGCCATCAATCGCATCCCCCGGCAAATGATAATGAAAGAATTATCGGCGCTTTATGACAAAGGGCTGGATGTTACCATTTCCGTTCCCGGAGGAAAAGAGTTGGCACAACGTACTTTCAATCCTAAACTAGGAATTGTGGACGGCATTTCCATCATTGGAACTTCGGGCATAGTCCGTCCTTTTTCTTCAGAAGCTTTTGTCGAGGCTATCCGCAGGGAAGTGGAGGTTTGTGTGGCTGTGGGCTCATCCAGACTCATCATTAATTCGGGAGCAAAAAGCGAACGTTTTGTGAAGAAGGAGTATCCGGGATTACCTGCTCAGGCTTTTGTACATTATGGAAATTTTATAGGGGAGACACTCAAGATAGCTGCCAAGCTTAAGGTTCCATTGGTTACTTTAGGCATTATGATAGGCAAGGCGGTGAAACTGGCCGAAGGAAATTTGGACACACACAGTAAGAAAGTGGTGATGAATAAAGAATTCCTAAGGCAGGTGGCAATGGAAGCCGGATGCTCTCCGGATGTTGAAAGCATGATAGAAAAGTTGACATTAGCCCGTGAATTATGGACCTTGCTGTCTGAAGAAGACAGCGGAAAGTTCTTTCCGTGTTTGTTGGAACATTGTTTTGCACATTGCGTCCCCTTATTGCCCGAAGGAAAATTGACAATCCTCTTGATTGATGAAGAAGGGAATATTCCTTTCAGGATACAATAACTGATTATTTAGACGCTGCTGCTAAACGGAAGCTAATATAGCAGTGACTTGTTCTAACAATTCCTCTATGGTATCTACCTTTATCGTCCTCCCGGCTACCGGGTGGATAATATATCCACTGGTAGTCATATCTCCCGTTTCAATATAAAAATCGGACTCAACACGCCGGCTTGCCAGAATACCATTCCGCTGCAAGGCTTTCCGTACCATCGCATACTTATTTCCATGTCCCACCAGACGGACTTCTTTTTCAAACTCATTGTCAATGCGGAACAGTCCGGTTTCCATATCAAAAACAATACCCTTACGAGAGAAAAAATTACTCAGGCATCCGTCTATGGAAAGATCTTCAGGAGTTCCTATAGTCACTCCATTGGCTTTATCCATCAGCCAAATCTTATCAGCAATCTGCAAAGCTAACTCTAAATCATGGGTGGAAAGAAAAATCGTCTTGTTGGTAGAACGTGACAAATGATGAAGCAATTGCATAATCTCCACTTTACTGGGGAAATCAAGAAAAGCAGTCGGCTCATCCAGAAAAATCACCGGGGTTTCCTGTGCCAACGCCTTTGCTATCATTACTTTCTGACGCTCACCGTCACTCAAAGTATGTACCATCCGGTATTTCAAATCCTCAATCCTTACCAGCGCAATGGCATCGTTTACTGTATTCTTGTCCTCCTTGCTTAAATTTCCCCAGAAACCGGTATAAGGACTGCGCCCCATACCCACCAGTTCTTCCACGGTCATGTTCCGCAGGCTGCATTTTTCGGTCAATACCACTCCGATAACTGTCGCCAACTGTTTATCGGTGTAATCCGTCAGTTTCTTTCCCATTATTTCTATCTCTCCTCCTACAGGCGGCTGAAAGGCAGACAAAGTACGCAATAAAGTAGATTTCCCTACTCCATTCGCCCCCAAAAGACAAGTCAGTTCCCCACTGCGGATAGTAGCATCAATGTCCTTCGCTACAATCTTGGTCCCCCCCTTACCGGGATAACCGGTAGTCAGTTTCCGAATATGTATAGTTTCTTGATTCATCATTACTCATTCATTTCATTGCGACGTTTATTGAATAAAACCGACATCACTACCGGAGCACCTACCAAAGCCGTCACCGAATTTACCGGCAATGCACCTTCGAAACCGGGCATACGGGCAATCAGATTACATACCAATGCCAATGACGCACCTGCCAGTAAAGAAGCAGGCATCAGAATACGATGATCGGATGTGCGGAACATTCCCCTGCAAAGATGCGGAACGGCCAGCCCCAGAAAAATAATCGGACCGCAATATGCGGTAACAATAGCTACCAATACTCCCGAACAAGTAATGACAAGCAGACGGGCACGTTTTATATTCAATCCGAGATTCCGTGCGTATGCATCTCCCAGCAGCAAAAGATTCAATGTTTTGACAAGCAGGAAGGAAAGTGGCAACAATACCACCATGATACATATAAATAAAGTCATCTGATCTCCCGATACACGGGCAAAACTTCCCAACCCCCAAATGACATATGCACGAATATCCTCCTCCACACTGAAAAATTTCAGCACACCGATCACCGCATTGGCTATGTAACCAATCATCACACCGATAATCAGCAAAGTAACATTGCCCCTTACTTTTTGGGAAACGAAAACAATAAGTGCCATAATGGAAAGTGAACCTGCAATAGCTGCTATGGTAAGGGCTATTTCCCCCATAAAGCCTAGCTTGCTCAAAGCAACACCACCCAAACTGCCCGAAAGAAGCACCACAAAAGCAACTCCCATACTGGCTCCCGAACTGATGCCCAGTACCGACGGACCGGCCAAAGGATTGCGGAAAACAGTTTGCATCTGTAAACCGCTGACAGAGAGCCCCGCCCCCGCCACCAATGCGGTAAGCGCCTGTGGTACCCGTGATTTCCAAATAATATTTTGCCATATAACAGACTCATTCCCTGTTCCCCAAAGGATATTCCACACAGCACGAAGCGGTATGGAAACAGAACCTAATACCAGATTCAGGAAGAAAAACAGAAAAATAGAAGCCATAATTAACAGCATATAAAATGCAACAGGTCGTTTCATATACTATTTTCCTATTTAAGCAATTCATAATATCCCGGTTGGTGACCGGACAAAAGCTGCGGATGAAAGATTTGAATCAAATCTGCCAGAACAACTTCCGGTTCTGTAGGCATACTCTCATAAAAAGGTTTTTCACGCATGTTACAATAAATCACCCCTTTCTCTTTGTATGCTTTAAAATCAACATAACGGGCATCTTCCTCTTTCAACGTGTTATAAGAAAATTCTCCTTGATAGCTATTCACAATACGCCAATAATCGGCACCTGCCGCTTGGCTGTAAACTGTTTCAAAATCGAGGGTGACTCCTCCAGACTGTTCATCGTCTTTCAAAAAATAATCGGCACCGGCATCTTTAAACAATTGTGCGAGAAAACTCCTCCCTCCTACAGCATACCAATTGCCGCCCCGCAATTCTCCACTGAATACCACCGGGCGTTTTGTCACCCGACCGGTCAGTTCCTTCAGCTCGTTATATCTTTTCTTAATAGTGGCAAACTGCTCATTAGCTTTATCTTCTCTTCCCAATAACAAGCCCACAAACTTTATCCATTCAGCCTGTCCCAAAGGAGTCATTTCCTTATATCCCAAATGCGGCATCAAAGGAATGCCTACCTCTTTCAAAGCATCGTACCCCCCTCGTTTAAAAGGAGAGATCAAAATCAAATCCGGGTTTACACTCATAATCACCTCATTATCGAAATTCCCTTCAATACCTATCTTATGAATGCTTCCATCTTTCAAACGATCATTTATTTTCTTGTTAAACAAATGACGTGTACTGGTGATACCCACCACCGCATCCAGCTCTTCCAACTTGATAAAATTGGAAAGTTGCAGGGAAGTCATGCAGATAACGCTTCGTATGGGAGTTTCAATAACCGTATAATCCGCAGGTATGTTTTCCGCTTCCACACCTCTTGGCACCAAAGCATAATGAAAAGACTGACTTTCTTTATTCTGAGGGTCCTGAATGTCAAGCAGACAAGCCTGATCCGTATAGGTTATTTTAAACCCTTGGGCATATTCCGGAATAATCTTCACAATAGAAGAATCTGTCAATGTCTTATGTTCCAGATTCCCGGAGCCCTGTTTGTGCTTATTTTGGCAGGCTGTAACAGTCAATAATAACAAAAGGCCCGAAGCCAATATTAGTTTTTTCATGTTCTTTTCTGTTTTTCAGCCAACAAAGGTAATCAATTCTCTTGCTTTATACGGAATTTTTCAGCACTTTTGCGTGCTTAAAAACTGTAAATACCTACAAAAGATGAGTCATCCGATCTATTTTGTTTCTTTAGGACCCGGTGATGCCGAACTGATTACATTGAAATCATTGCATGCTTTACAGCAAGCAGACATAATATATTGTCCATCAACGGTTCGGGAACCAGACAAAATCTTGTCACGTGCCGCCACCCTGTTACATAAGCTAGGCATCAAAGGAGATATACACCTATTCTCGCTCCCGATGAGCAAAGACAGAACAAAAGCAATCAAAGTCTATCGGCAACTTTTCGAAGAAATGAGGCTGGAACAAAAAGCAGGAAAACGGTTGGCGGTAGCAGTAGAAGGCGATGCGGGAATTTACGCCTCCGTTCACTATGTACTGGATCTCCTCGAAGAAAATGGAATCCCCGTAGAGCAACTTCCCGGTATTCCTTCATTCATCGCTGCGGAAGCGGCCGCAAAACTACATCTCATCAGCCAAAAAGAAAGACTGGTCATTATTCCGGGCAATATTACTTCGGACGAACTGGACATGTATCTGAGCCATCATCATGTGCCGGTTATCATGAAATTATCTCAATGTGCAGACATAGTACAGGATTACATGGAGTCCCACCCCCAATACAGTTATCATTATTTTGAAAATATATCGACAGCCGAAGAATATCATTCTTCCCATCAGGCGGAACTGAAAAGAAGAGTATTTCCTTATTTTTCCTTAATGATCATCTTTAACGAACAGACACGGAAGGATGATAGTGCAAAATAGCGTTCAGAATACCTTCAATATTTACATCATCTTTCTTGATAACTAAAAAATTGTGGTACATTCCTTCTTTCCGGTAACGGATCACAATCGACTTGAGTTTACCAGACTTTGTGTACTCCTTTTCTATCTCTGTGATGTTTTGCAAAGGAAAAACATGCCGAGGCTTCATCCCTCTTATAGCTAAGGTAAAAGAATCAGGAGTAATAGTATAAACAGACAATAACCTTACCCCCGTTATCAACAGAGGAGGAGTCAAGACCAGCAAAGATGCATATCTTCCATGCGCTATAAAAAGGCATGTACACGCCACCAACATAATAGCAATAACTGCCCAAATCCATAAAGGATAACCGGGTCTGAATTCTTGTTTTTCCATATGCCACATCTATCTTGTATAGATACAAAAATAGGGAGACTCAGTTTTATAACCAAATCTCCCTCAAGGAATTTATAAACTATTTCTAACAATTAATCTGATTAGAGAATACCCTTTACTGTTTCCAGCATACCCTTTTCTTGAATAGAGTCAAGATCAGCTTTTACTGCGGCGGTCAAACCCGGAATGTTGTTCAAGTTCTCACCCCAAATAGATTCTGCTGCCAACACGCCTTCCGCCACTTTCTGAGTGCAGCCTGTAGCCCAAAGTTCTTTCAGCAGATTCATGATTTCAGGAGCATCGTTCGGAACAATCTCAGCACCGTCAGCACGAACACCACCTTTATAATAAGTGATGATAGCCGCCAGTCCCAATACCAAGCCTTTAGGCAACTCACCCTTACGCTCCAGATAAACTTTCAAGCCCGGGAGGTCGCGAGTTTCATATTTAGGGAATGAATTCAGCATGATAGAAGTCACCTGGTGATCAACAAACGGATTGTTGAAACGCTCCAAAACATCTTCCGCAAACTTCTTCAATTCTTCTTTCGGCAGGTTCAGGGTTTCCATCAACTCATCGAACATAACTTTATGAATGTATTTACCTACCACTTCATGCTCGCAAGCCTCGCGCACAATGTTGATTCCAGACAGATAAGCTACCGGAGACAGCACTGTGTGAGGACCGTTCAGCAAAGTAACTTTTCTTTCGTGATAAGGAGCTTCAGACGGAACGAACAATACATTCAAACCGGCTTTGTCGGCAGGGAATTCCTTGGCGACTTCCTGCGGAGCTTCAATTACCCACAAATGGAAGATTTCTGCCTGTACCACCAGATTGTCATCATACTGCAATTTTTCTTTAATAGCAGCGATATCTTTGCGGGGGAATCCCGGCACAATACGGTCTACCAAAGTAGCATAGACACCACAAGCTTCCTCAAACCATTGCTTGAAGTCTTCACCCAAGTTCCACAAATCAATATATTGATAGATGGTTTCTTTCAGTTTATGGCCGTTCAGGAAAATCAATTCGCAAGGGAAAATTATCAAACCTTTGCTCTTGTCACCATTGAACGTTTTATAACGGTGATACAGCAACTGGGTCAGTTTGCCCGGATAAGATGAAGCAGGGGCATCATCCAGCTTGCAGGCAGGATCAAAAGCGATACCGGCCTCTGTCGTATTAGAGATAACGAAACGCATTTCCGGCTGTTCCGCCAATTTCATAAATTCATCATTCTGAGAATAAGGATTCAAGGCACGACTGATCACATCAATTTTTGTCAGGCTGTTTACCACCTGTCCTTTATCCAAACCCTGCAAGTTTACATGATACAGACAATCTTGTGCGTTCAACATGTCAACCATACCTTTTTCAATAGGTTGAACCACCACCACACTGCTGTTGAAATCAGTTTTTTCGTTCATGTTGTAGATAATCCAATCCACAAACGCACGCAGGAAGTTACCCTCACCAAATTGAATGATTCTTTCGGGACGTTGAGTCTTTGCTGCTGTCTCCTTGTTTAATGCTTTCATATTTTTAATTATATTATGTGTTTATCCATACCTGTACTTATTGAAGACGAATCAGATTTTATTGTGTACTCATAGTATTCATGCTTTCTTTTAAATGGTAATATATATTTAAGTTTTTATATATCATCATTGAACCAAGCATTTAAAATCTTTAAATCTTCGCCGCAAAGATACAAATAATTTTGTTATTCCAAATAAAATTTCTACTTTCGTGTTCGATAACGGTTAATAAATCTAAAGAGATGCTCTTTGACATCTTTTTTAGAATGAGTTTTTACTGAAAGTCAAAATAAACAACAATTATATAGATATAAAAAGACTACTTATGAAAAACTTTATGGATGAAAACTTCCTGCTTCAGACAGAAACTGCGCAGAAGTTGTATCATGAACATGCGGCTAAAATGCCTATTATCGATTACCACTGCCACCTGATTCCCCAGATGGTTGCTGATGACTATCAGTTTAAGTCACTGACAGAAATCTGGTTGGGTGGAGACCACTATAAATGGCGTGCCATGCGTACCAACGGTGTGGACGAACGTTATTGTACCGGTAAAGACACCACGGACTGGGAAAAATTTGAAAAATGGGCGGAAACAGTTCCTTATACCTTCCGCAACCCATTATACCATTGGACTCATTTGGAATTGAAAACCGCATTTGGAATCAATAAAGTATTGAATCCGAAAACTGCCCGCGAGATTTTTGATGAATGTAATGAAAAGCTTGCCAAACCGGAATACTCCGCACGAGGCATGATGCGTCGTTATCATGTGGAAACCGTTTGTACAACCGATGATCCGGTAGATTCATTGGAATATCACATCAAAACCCGTGAAAGCGGATTCGAAATTAAAATGCTTCCCACTTGGCGTCCGGACAAGGCGATGGCAGTAGAAGTTCCCGCTGATTTCCGTGCTTATATGGAAAAATTGTCTGCTGTAAGCGGTGTCACGATATCTTCTTTCGATGACATGGTGGCTGCTTTGCGGAAACGTCATGACTTCTTTGCTGAACAAGGTTGTAAATTGTCTGACCACGGAATTGAAGAGTTTTATGCTGAAGACTATACTGATGCTGAAATCAATGCTATATTTAATAAGGTATATGGTGGTACAGAACTGACCAAGGAAGAAATTCTGAAATTCAAATCAGCCATGCTGATCGTATTTGGGGAAATGGATTGGGAAAAAGGCTGGACCCAGCAGTTCCACTATGGAGCAATCCGCAACAACAACACCAAGATGTTCAAACTTCTGGGACCTGATACCGGTTTCGATTCAATCGGTGAGTTTACCACCGCCAAAGCGATGGCTAAATTCCTTGACCGCCTGAATACAGAAGGAAAACTGACCAAAACTATCCTTTACAACTTGAATCCTTGCGCCAATGAAGTAATTGCCACCATGTTAGGCAACTTCCAGGATGGCACAATTCCAGGCAAGATTCAATTCGGTTCCGGATGGTGGTTCCTCGATCAGAAAGACGGTATGGAAAAGCAGATGAATGCACTGTCATTGTTAGGCTTGTTGAGCCGCTTCGTAGGTATGCTGACAGACTCTCGTTCATTCCTGTCTTATCCGCGTCACGAATATTTCCGCCGTACTTTGTGCAACTTGCTGGGTAATGATGTGGAAAACGGCGAAATCCCTGCTTGCGAAATAGAACGCGTCAATCAGATGGTGGAAGATATCTGCTATAATAATGCCAAGAAGTTCTTCCAATTCTGACAACCGTCAGAATGCTGAATATAAATAAATGAGGATGGAACAAATGTGTCTGCAAAAGTTTTCACTTTTTGTTCCATCCTCATTCCAGTCATAGCAATTCTTCTATAGCCTCCGTTATTTCCTTGTCGGTTTTTCCCATGCCATATCCTCGGATGACTTTCCGTATAATCCGTTCTTTATCCAAAATAAAAAAGTACGGAGCCGCCCCACCCGTCCGGTAATCTTCTATCACTTTATCATCTCCATCCAAAAACATATAATTCAATTCCTTTCTCTTTGCATAATTCTGAAGTGAATGCATCCGGCTCCAACTTTCAATGGCTACCAATTCAAAATCTTCTTCTTGGTACTTTCTTTTCAGTTCTTTCAGAAAAGGGATAGAAGCCTGGCAAGCTCCACAGCCTATTCCTGTTATATTTACCAAGATGACCTTACTTTTCAAATCACTCAATGACACGGGACGCTCCTTTATATCATTCAATGTCCATTCTGGTGCTTTCTTACCCGTCAGATTAGCGGCCATATTCCTGGAAGGAGCGCCATAATCATATTTTTTTGTTTCATAACCTTGCGGAACATAATCGAAAACATCAAACCTGTCAATTGTTTCTTTGTTTATTTCCACATTACAGCAAGTTTCCACCGATATATTATGGGACATCGCTCTCCGTTTCTTATAAGGCAAACCATTCGACTTGTGAATCCACAGTTCATAAATAGAGGTCGGCTCTACATAAAAAGGAGGTGGAGGCATGTGATAAGCTTTACCAAAGAACTCCACTTGTGTATCTTCGTTTATGACAAGTTTAAAATGAAAATAATCCCCACAATCTTCCAATGTGGTAACTATGCTGTCTTCTGTTTCCAAAGTATACCTGACAATATTCTTGCAATAATTAAAGAAAGGTGGGGTCAACGGTCTGAAAGGTAACGGTCTGGTGGTAAAATTATCGATTTTTATTTCCTTGACAGCATGATTCACCAACACACGTACTTCACCATTATAACCGAATTGGAACTCTTTACCATCATCTGTTCCCAAATTCACAAAACTTGCCCCTATCGTAGAATCAGCCGGATTATCGAACTCTTTCACCATATATTTTCTAATACTGGAAGGAATTGTATCACCAGGATTCCAGACTTCGCCCTCTACTTTATACGTTGCTGACTTAATCTGCTCTAAATTATCCAACACCTTTTTCAAATACTCTCTCTTGTCATCTTGGCCATTCACCACATATACCGGCAATAACAAGAGAAAAAATAAAACAGCTTTTGTTCTCATACGTTTCTTGCTTTTATTGATTCGCAAAATATTTTGCTGACGCAAAGAAGAAGAAAAGCCTGTATCTCTGCAAAATATTTATCTGAACTCTTTCTGAATTTTCTCCTTTTTCAGAAAAAGATCAGATAAAACACCTGTTTTTTCCTTAACGTTATTTACTTTTGCATTTAAAATTCATACGATGAAAAGGGCAAAAACACACATTATCTTATTTATGGCAGTCACCATCACCGTTCTATATACTGTTTATATCGCTTTTCATAATAGTGCCGAACGAGTGAATACCCAAATAGACCACGCTTTCAAATCCGCCATTACGGAAGATTACAATGAAAGACTTGCCTACATCAGCTATTATCATCCCGAACCTACAAACTGGGATATAAAAATGTATACTATCGCTCCCAGCCTACACCAAAAAGTAAAAAGCTACACCATAAGAACCAGACAAGGAAAAACAATCTATACCTTTAAAGACAGTCTGGACGAGCAGACCGCCAAACGTATGCTGAACCAATACATTCTATCCCAACTAAAACCCATAAAGCCCGATGAGTTAAATGCAACCTTTAGAAAAATATTATCCGATCATGGCATAACCGGCAGGACCGGAACTATTTATTATAACAAATCCATTTCCCAACACAGCGGCCAAAGTTCTGCAATTCCCCGAACGGCATACAATACTCCCCGATACATAGTAGATATCACCCAGAACATCAAGGTACAAGCATGGGTAAATTATGACTTCAAAACTATTTTACGACACATAGACAACACACTCTTTTGGCTCATCGGACAATTGATGATTCTTATTTTCATACTCATTTTTCTTAAAAAGGAAAAGGATACTCAAACACTCCTTACCTGTATGAACATAGACATGGAGAAACAAGAGTTGTATATAGGAAACAAAAAGTGCAACATTCAGAAATTAGACCTCACTTTACTAAATATGCTTTATGAAAGAGCAGGAATTTGCGTAAGCCGTGAAGAAATAAAAAAGAGTTTCTGGCCTACGGATGATAATGCCAATGAAAAAATAGATGCACACATCAAATCAATCCGGAAAGTTTTAAAAGAATTCCAAGAATATAAATTAATAACAGTCAGAGGAAAGGGTTATTATCTACGTATTCCATAATCCAGATTCCAGGCATTCTTTTAAAACAATATCCGCTAAATCATCTTTCCGAAAAAGCCTGTTTCTATTTTATTTCCTCCTTTTTTTATGTATATTTGCGGCTCTTTTAACACAAAAAACGTGGGGATTCACTAGAATTGGGAGAGCAACAAAATGAAAATCAAATTTATAAGTCTCGCAAGCGGAAGTAGCGGCAACTGCTATTTTCTCGGAACAGACAGATATGGCATATTGGTGGATGCAGGCATTGGCATCCGTACAATAAAAAAAACATTAAAAGAACTTGGAATCGGACTGGATATCATCCGGGCAGTATTCATAACACACGATCATGCCGACCACATCAAAGCAGTAGGGCATTTAGGAGAGAAATTTGGAATTCCTGTTTACTCCACTCCGGAAGTACATGCAGGAATCAACAAAAGTTATTGCATGACCGAGAAATTATCGACCTGCGTACACTATCTGCACAAAGGTGAGACAATGGAATTGGAAGATTTCACGATTACAGCTTTTGAAGTGCCTCACGACGGAACTGACAATGTAGGCTATTGCATGAATATAGACGGTAAAATATTTTCTTTCCTTACTGACTTGGGGCACATCACCCCCACTGCCGCCGAATATATATGTAAAGCAAACTATTTGGTATTGGAAGCGAATTACGATGAAGAGATGTTGAAAATGGGACCTTATCCCCAATATTTAAAAGAACGTATTGCCGGGCCTAATGGACATATGAGTAACCGCGAAACCGCCGATTTTTTGGCAGAAAATATCAATGAAAGTCTTAAATACATTTGGCTTTGTCATCTTAGCAAAGACAACAACCACCCCGAACTGGCATACAAGACAGTAGAACTCTCACTACGAAACAAAGGGATTATCGTCGGCAAAGATGTGCAAGTCATTGCTTTAAAGCGGAATACACCTTCAGATGTTTATGAGTTTGAATAAATTTCGATGAAAAGGTAAAAAAATGGTGCAAAATGTTGGATGTTTAAAAGAAAACACCTACCTTTGCAACCGCAAATCAGAAATGAATGCACTCTTAGCTCAGTTGGTAGAGCAACTGACTCTTAATCAGTGGGTCCAGGGTTCGAATCCCTGAGGGTGTACGAAAGAAAAACAGTTTGTAATTTGCACTCTTAGCTCAGCTGGTAGAGCAATTGACTCTTAATCAATGGGTCCAGGGTTCGAGTCCCTGAGGGTGTACGAATCAGAAAAGTAAATTGAAGAAAAGCTCTGAAAATCAATGATTTTTGGGGCTTTTTCTTTTATGAATTCCTACAAAATATAGAAATATACCGAAATAAGTTCAGGCTTATTCGTGGGACTTTTTTTGAGAGAAGAAAAAGCCCACTTTTTATATCATATTTCATTGTTTTTCAAGATTTTGCTAAGCTTGACATTTGAGTTTGGAATGTATTTTTGCAAAATCTAAATTGATGTATTTATGACAAAGGTTCAACGAGAGACAATGAACGTTTTGTTCTTTATCAAAAAGACGAAACTGCTAAGAAACGGTGAAGCCCCTATTTGTGTAAGAATAACGGTCAACAGACAGTCTGTAGAGATCAGGATCAAGCGGAGTGTTCCGGTTGACAAATGGTGTCAGGCTAAAGGCTGTTCCAAAGGAAAGGATCGGGAATCCAAGGAATTGAACAATTTCCTTGACGCCGTACGTCTGAAGATTCTACAAATCCAGCGTGACCTTGAACTGGAAGCACGACAACCAATATCGGCATCCGCAATACTCGAACGCTATTATGGAAAGGATCAGAAAATGTTGTTGGAAGTATTCAAAGAACACAATGACAAATGCCGTGCTCTGGTCGGCAAGGAATATGTGGAAGGTACCATACGTAAATTTGACACTTCCCTTTTGTACATGGGACAGTATTTACGTTCCCAATATGGCAAAGAGGATATTGCGCTTCAGGAAATAGACCAGGAATTTGTACGCAACTTTGAGTTTTTCCTTAAAACGGAGAAAAACTGCCAGAACAATTCCGCATTGAAGCATATTAAGAATTTCCGAAAAGTAATCAGAATTGCGATAGGCAATGAATGGATAAAGAGAGACCCTTTCTACGGATTGCACTTCAAGGAGAACGAGGTTGAAGTCGGTTTCCTTTCCAATGAGGAACTGAGCACCATCCGAAACAAGGAATTTGACATACCACGTTTGGAGCAGGTAAGGGATGTCTTTGTCTTCTGCTGCTTCACCGGTTTGGCATTTGTGGATGTGTCCCAACTTACGGCTGACCATCTGGCGAAAGACGCACAAGGAAAACTCTGGATTCGCAAGCCGCGACAAAAGACCAAGGAGATGTGCAATATTCCCCTGTTAAGCGCCGCCAAAGAAATTCTTGACAAGTACGAAAGTTATGCCGCTTCCAACAAGCAGCATCTGCTGTTGCCTGTGCTGAGTAATCAGAAAGCCAATGCCTATCTAAAAGAAATAGCTGACATTTGTCATATCAAGAAGCGCCTGACCACACATGTAGCCCGGCATACCGCAGCGACAGTCGTCTTTTTGGCCAATGATGTCTCAATGGAAAACGTAGCTAAAATTCTTGGTCATGCCAACCTTAATATGACAAGACACTATGCCAAGGTTCTTGACCAGTCCATTATGCGGGATATGGAAAAAGTGGAAAGATGCCTGGCATAGCACGCAGCAAGAGGTTCATACAAGAATGTAGACAAGAAGATGGAAGCACAAAGGCTGGAAATTGCCGGCCTTCAAATCATGCAGAGCAGAGGGAGCTGAAGTCCCTTACTTTTCATGGGGTCCGCATTTTTCTCACAATATATTGTCAGGCTTGTGTATTCCGTTATTCAGACTGGATTTTATAGAAGTATAAAGTATACCTCCTTCGCTTTTATCAGTGACACGGTTATGCGTCGCGTCGGTCGCAGTGAGTCCCTATAATCTTTCCAAAAATCAAAACCATTGTCCGGGCGTTTGTTTCCATGTGTATTTTCCGCGACTTGTCGCAAGGAAAATACTCATGGAAAGCGAAGCCGGAACGCCCGTGACAAAAAGGTTTTGATTTACCTTTGATTATAGGAACTCACTGAAAACTGTTTATCTTTCATGATATTTTATAAATTCCGACTAAACAAAATGTAATTTTATTATATTACAAAAACAGCTTTGCTTATCAGTTCCACGTTAGTTCACTTATAATATGCAGTGAAAATGTTCTGGAACAACATGGTTGGGCATCACAGAGTATTTCTGGATCAGGAAATCATGAAAGTAATCCGATAGGAATATACTTATAAAGAATGAGCAGTTTTACTGAAAATAAAACAGAAAGCGTAAGGACAAATATATATCCGTATCTTTGGTGGTGCATGCCAAAATAGCGGTAATAGCTACCATCAGCAACAACACATTCAAAATAAACCGGATTAATCTCTGTATACACGATATATTTATCGTCTTATCGGATTGTTTATTTTTCTGAGGATTTTTTCCGAATATCCAATTTTCAAGCTGTTAAATTTCCTTTTTGATGCGATGATACTTTGAAGTGAAGTGCCTTAAATTGTTTTAATATCGAATACAAACGGTTCAATACCATTTTTTTCCGTCTTGATACATGATGACTTGCGGCTGATAACGCAGTTGCTTAATTTTGTAGCGTTTTAAAATCAAAGAAGTTAAAATCATTAACATTATTTCTGATAACCCTTGGGGCGATTATGTTTTTGGGTGGGTGTTCAGAAGATAATGAATCATCTGTCTTGGACAAGAACGTATGGATTCATCAGTTTAAACCGGAAGAGAATATAATCGATGCAGCCGGCGCAGCATTATGCTTTGGCAAGAAGCAGGTAGAATACTACGCAATCGATACAGACTTTAAAATTTTGAGATTGATAGAAGTGTTCGACTACCATTTGCAGGATAGTCATATAGTTATCGGTAATCAGACATACAAACTCACCGAGCATACGCTTATGTTCAGCAACAAGATGTTTTATCGTAACGTTAATATACTAAAACTCTTTATATATTCTATAACTATCTAATTATCTTTGTTTTAGAGATTTTAAAAATAGAAAAATTGACTAATAAAACATGCAATTTGCATACAAATAGCATGTTTAGAAGAAAATAGAAACAAATATTTGCAATTATAAAAACGAAACAAAATAAGGCGTTTTCTCTTTTATCTTCCAATGTATTTTTTTTTCTGCGTAAAAAATACAAAAAGCTACAATGCCAACCAAAAAGAGATTTCTTTTTGGTTGGCATTGTCTAAATCATTATATATGTTTTCACTTAATAATGATTATTAGAAAAGTCCTGGTCGATTTTGATTGTGTGTTTAATTTCACCTCTTTCATCTTGTATGTAAATAAAACCCATCCGTTCCTTGTTTGTTCTATTTTCAGACACACTACAGTTGATTCCCCATTTATAGAAATCCAACGAAGCTCCCTTATTGACTTTCTCCATTTTTTCTATACCGTCAATAGTTATCCAGTCTGCACTGGAAATAACAACCGGACGTTTGTTAGCAACTACAGAGCATTCTTTGTTTGTAGTGCTTTCGTAACTAAAAGACATACCCCCGGGTAAAAAACCATCATTTAAATAATAGATTTTATTAGGGGTTAATCGGAGTTGATAGACATCCATTGTACATGCAGCATAGAAATTACGACCTAAAAATTTCACACGGGTTTCACGGGTATATCTTTTTCCAGCACTGTACTTTTCGGTAGCAGGTAAATCATCAATAAGCCAATTAAACTCCCGTTGCGGGAGATAAGCCAGAAAGTTTATTCGTAAGCCGTCGATTACTAAAAACTGGTCATAGCATCTAAGATGCAAGAATAAATGATAAAGAGGTGTATATTGTTCGTTATAATAAAGTTCTGACAGATCTGCTTTGTCCGTAAAACCTTGAAAATACCATCCGCTAGAGAGGTTAGTCTTTTCATATAAGGGTGCAGCCGGATTTTTTTCGGGGGGGATATGTAAATAGATATTTTCATCATACAGCTTGCTTGTCACATAAGTATCCCATTTTCCTGGGTAATTGTTTCCATCCGGTGCAGAATGCCATTTTTCTTCAAATGTGATATTATTGGGAAAAATGACTTCTACGATAGAAGAAGTTGTACGAATACTATCGTTTGGTTCTCCATTCATTTCCCCTTTGTGGAAAACGGCTTTGTCTCCATTGGCAAATTGATATTCACCTTCAAACATATAAGCATCGTCATCATAGGCAAGACATAGCAAGCTGTTTATCAGTTCCACAGGATGCCCATTATCTACAAATTTGTCTGTATATATCTTCCCATTGGTATAATGTCTTTCCCGTTCCACATAGGCATAGTAAAGTAATGGCAGATTGTCATGTGCTTCCTCCCATGTATATCCCGTGCGGTAAATTACCGTATCAAGAACCGGAACGTAGGCAGTCTGCCTTACCAGTATGTCTTGCGATATTCCCGTGTCCTTTCCTTTGATGGTGATAGTAGCCTCACGTCCGACTGAGTCGCTCTCATTGGGGGAGATGTCAAAAAACAAGTCCTTTTCCACCAGTCCGCGGGTACGCCCTTGCACCTGCTTTATCCAGTCGGCGGAAACCGTCACCTCCAAATCAAGATTGGTCTGCACCTTGAAATCCAGCGCACCGCCTACGGCATCCACTTCGTATTCATTCTTCACCATCACAATCGCACCCTTATAGGCCTGATACACCTTCACCGTGTCTGCCAGTGTAGCGTCCGTCTTTCCACGGAATACAACTTCCGTCTGCCTCGGGTCATAACTGCTGTTGGCCGCAATGGTAAGCATATGACTGCGGGTGGTGACGGTACGTGTGTTTCCTCCGTCCGTTATCCAGTCCACGCTGTCGGGTATCAGCACTTCGTATTCCATGGTGCTCGTGATGTCAAGCGTGACGGTCTGTTCTTCCGAACCTGCCACAATCTCCCTTTGCTCAAGCGTGATGAAGTTGGAATAGTCCTGCGTGACGGTAACCGTTTCCGCTTGGCTGCCGCTTCTGATGGTTACTTCGGCGGTTCTTGTTTCTCCGGTGGCGTTCGGTTCTGCGGTGATGGTTATTGTCGCATCCCCTGCAGCACCGCTTGTCGGATGCACTTTCAGCCATGAGGCGGAACGGGTCGCTGTCGTTTCCGTGATAAACACGCTCCATGCCTGAGGAGCGTTGAAAGAAAAAGTGGTGCTGCCTCCGTCTTTCTGTAACGTAGGCTGCGTGTCCTCGGTGGAAGGAATGGTGATAAGCATGTCGGATTCCTTGTCATCGCTGCATCCCTGCCCGAACAGCAGGAGTGCGACAAGTCCGGAGCAGATGACTGATTTTGATTTTAAATTTCTCATATCCTAAGCAAGTTTTAAAATTTAATTTATATGCGAATGCCTTTCCTCTATATCCTAATAACGTTGTGTTAGAGTTATACATTTTACTGTATTGCCTTTGTCATCTTTGAGATAGATATGCCCGACCCGTTCTTTCTCGTCCTGATTACTTTGTATGTTGAACTGAATATCCCATTCGTATGCATCAAATTGTCCGGGAGCACTGTATAGAGTGGATTTTTCTTTTTTATTTGTACCTGTATATGTTATCCAATTCACATCAGAAACTCCTATTATAGATTTATTGGATAGTAGTCGGATGCTTTCTATATGCTCGTTCTTCGGAATGTTATATTCGTCTGACAAAGCTAAACAATCACCTAAAATGTAAGTTCTATCAAGGTCATATTTACGTTGATAAACATCCATAATACTGGAACTGTAGAAATTACGTCCTAGGAAATTCACTATGCACTCATGAATGTACCTTTTACCAATGCCATGTGAATCAGTGGCAGGAAGGTCTTCGGTCGCATATTTGTTTTCACGATTAGGATAATATTTCGTAAAATCAATTCTTTTATTATCAATGCTCAAATATTGGTCATACTGATTTACATCAACATAAGATGAAAATATTGGTTTTACACCGTCGGGAAGAAGAATTTGTAGAATATTATCATACGTTAAGTTTTGAAAATACCAGCCTGGAGCCTTTAATGACAAAGGAAGACCGTCAACTACTTTCTGTGTGATGTTAACCGATGTGTCATATAATTTGCTGACAACGTAATTGTTCCATTCCTCTGGAATATTGTTTCTGTTTCCATCAAAAATATCTGTTTCAGATTCTGTCGGATTAGCACTGATAATAGCAGAACAGTGAACAATGCGTATGCTATCATTCTCAAAAATCTCTCCCCTACTATAGGTTATGGAATCTTTATACCCATTATGCTTATCATAAATAACAGTCCCCTCAGATGGTTCATTTTTAGGATAGGTATCTAATTCTGTTGCAATAGAAACCTTTACATCTGCCGGATGCCCGTTATCCACGAATCTGTCCGTATAGACCTTTCCATTGGTGTAATGTCGCTCGCGCTCCACATGGGCATAGTAGAGCAATGGCAGATTGTCATGTGCTTCCTCCCATGTATATCCCGTGCGGTAAATCACCGTATCAAGTACCGGAACGTAGGCGGTCTGCCTTACCAGTATGTCTTGCGATATTCCCGTGTCCTTTCCTTTGATGGTGATAGTAGCCTCACGTCCGACTGAGTCGCTCTCATTGGGGGAGATGTCAAAAAACAAGTCCTTTTCCACCAGTCCGCGGGTACGCCCTTGCACCTGCTTTATCCAGTCGGCGGAAACCGTCACCTCCAAATCAAGATTGGTCTGCACCTTGAAATCCAGCGCACCGCCTACGGCATCCACTTCGTATTCATTCTTCACCATCACAATCGCACCCTTATAGGCCTGATACACCTTCACCGTGTCTGCCAGTGTAGCGTCCGTCTTTCCACGGAATACAACTTCCGTCTGCCTCGGGTCATAACTGCTGTTGGCCGCAATGGTAAGCATATGACTGCGGGTGGTGACGGTACGTGTGTTTCCTCCGTCCGTTATCCAGTCCACGCTGTCGGGTATCAGCACTTCGTATTCCATGGTGCTCGTGATGTCAAGCGTGACGGTCTGTTCTTCCGAACCTGCCACAATCTCCCTTTGCTCAAGCGTGATGAAGTTGGAATAGTCCTGCGTGACGGTAACCGTTTCCGCTTGGCTGCCGCTTCTGATGGTTACTTCGGCGGTTCTTGTTTCTCCGGTGGCGTTCGGTTCTGCGGTGATGGTTATTGTCGCATCCCCTGCAGCACCGCTTGTCGGATGCACTTTCAGCCATGAGGCGGAACGGGTCGCTGTCGTTTCCGTGATAAACACGCTCCATGCCTGAGGAGCGTTGAAAGAAAAAGTGGTGCTGCCTCCGTCTTTCTGTAACGTAGGCTGTGTGTCCTCGGTAGAAGGAATAGTGATGGGCATGTCGGATTCCTTGTCATCGCTACATCCCTGCCCGAACAGCAGGAATGCGACAAGCCCGGAACAGATGAATAATTTTGATTTTAAATCTCTCATATCCTTTTATTTTAAGTTAGTTATATCGTGAATATACATCATCGCTGATGTATATTCGGCACAAACTTGAGCCCAGTCGGTTGATAACCGTGCGGTATTTCTCTTTCTTGTATATATCGTCAAAGAAGCCGCTTTCTTTCAGCCAGCCTATATATTCTTCTCCTCTGTTAGAATGTTCCATGTGGAAGAATATTATCTGGTTAATCAGATATGAGAACAGCTGATTGTCATTCATACTGCACTGTATGATTTTAGCATATTCCATCTTTTCTCCTTTTAAATACTTCTCTTGCCGGATGGTCTGTATCTCATGGTAAAGGTATTTGAAGCATCTGTTGAAGTTTTCAGAATCTTTTATCTGTCCTTGAAACCTTTGCCATATACATTCATTGAGATGGCATAGAGGAATAGGATGCATACTGCTGTACTTCTTTGTGTTACGGTCAAAGAAATGGAAAAAATTCGTGAACACATCCTCATCCCTTCTTATGCGTGACAACCATGCTTCAAAGCGGTTGTTTACTCGTGTCTTGTTCAGGTTGTTGCTGAACAAGGAAAGCTGGTTGCTTATGAGTTGTGTGAATAACGAGTCAAAAGAAGCAATTTCTTTCAGTTTGTAGGATTGCCGGTAGGCTATATATGCCATACAAGCAGCTATCAAAGTGGCGATAGCTGTTATGGCAGTAGCAAAAGTATTGACAATGCTAATGATATCAATCGTTGGCATATGAAACTTCGTTTAATAAAATGACAAAGGTTGAATATAAAGACAAGTGAAACGGGCCGTTTCCTTTAGGAAATAGTCGGACAAAGAAGCCGGATGCCGCAAGATATACATACTGTGAGTCCTCCATGCTCTTCCCAGTCCCTTAGAAGATTTCTATTTAAACGTGAAGCGTGGAACTGCAATGCCACGTTCTGGTTGGAGGTCCTAGGAAAACCTTGTACACGGATATGGTTATAGCAGCCCACGCTATATGCGTGAGAACCACTATGCTATCCTTGTGTACAATTGCGAATTTCCTAGGTTCCCAACCACAAGATAAGCATAACGCTTCTTCAAATTCTAAAATGTCTTGAAGGGAGTTTCCTCTCTTCAAATGCAAAAATATAAAAAATGCAGGAAGCGCAATAATATTTCCTACATTTTTTATGTTGACACATAAGTATTTATAATCATTACAGTTTGAATCCCTTGTTTTTCCGTTGCGGTTGCTGTATCGTTGGCCGTATCCGTCGGAGCAGCCTCTCGAACTGCTCCTTGAACCAGTCGAGGATGTTCTTCCCGTTGATGCGCAGGACAAAGCGTTTCCCTTTCTCTCCCTGCTCTATTATCATACTTCAAATTTTGGCAAAATAAAATAAGTTATACGTTTAACATTTCAGTAAAAGAGTTTACTGATAATAATTTTGAATGTTGCTGTTTGTGACAAATTGTTGCATTCTTGTTTTCATTTATTTGATAACTTTAGATTAAACTTTTTATCAAAATAAAGAGAAACGATACACTTTTACTTGAGAAAGTAGAAGTGTATTTTTATTTACATTTTTATAAGAATAGGAATAATCCAAACAAAGTTGCAGTATTCGCCTTTGCTTTGAAAATAGACTGTTGGAATCCACCGTGACATACCTTTTATTATCTGTAATACTTGACTGTCCCATTCCGGTATACCGCAACCTCGCATGATTTTAGCTTCTGTCACTTCTCTGTATTATGCTTTTAACCGGGTATTATTTTCTTTTGTCTTTGTCGTATAGGTTGCATGTATAAAGCTTATTCTTGGTAGCATAAAGTTAAAATACTGCCAATTCAAAGCAGCGCTATATTTTTATTTGAAATTATCATTATAAGATTCTTTTTTTTGTTATATTTACAGGGTAAACGATAGGCATCGACAGATTTGTAATTGGGCATGAACAGTAAGAATACTGAATCTGATTGCAAAGGCATAGGAAATGAAAAAGCGATACGAGCGGGATTGAATGCAAAAACAGATAATTAAAATACAATGGATAAGTTTCTTTATATACTTTTTATAGTGGTCTTTATGGCGAATACATCCAGTGCGCAAATTAGGCTATATGGCAAAGTTACAGACACCCAAAATGCGACTGTAGATATGGCAACAGTTGTATTAAAAGACAACCAAGGGAATATCATAACTGGTTGTATCAGTGATTCGCTGGGCTGCTTCAATATGAATGACCTAACTTCCGGAACATATATCTTGCAGGTTTCGTGTATCGGTTATGCTAACTATACAAAGCAGTTGAAAGCCGACAAAGACATATCCGTGGCTATAATGCTCAACAGGCAAGACATTGCTTTAGGCGAAGTGGTTGTAACCATAAAAACATCTCTTATACGACGAGAGATAGATCGTGTGGTGCTTAATGCCGACAAGTTGAATACCGTCGCTACTAACTTTATGGATGTACTGAAACATACACCTGGTATATTGGTGCAAGATGATGACATTAGCATGCTTAACAAAGGAAAGATTATCTTTCTGTTGAACGGAAGGGAGATGAATATGGACATGAAAGGCTTGGTTGCTTATCTGACCGCCCAGTCTTCCGATAACTTAAAGCAGATAGAAGTAATGACTACTCCACCTGCCAAATATTCTGCTGAAGGTAGTGCTGGAGTGATTAATTTTGTCACGAAAAAGCAAAGAAATAATTTTATAGGAGGTAATGCCGCAAACAAATTGTCTGTCAGAAAATCTGTGTATGATGATGCGAGTATCAGCCTGCAATATAAGCAGAATAAAGTGGAGGCATATATGAATACAGGAGTAGGCTTTGGCACCATGCAGTCAGATAGTGAGAAAGGTATCGACTATCCTTCCGAGACATGGAATACAACCAATAATATTCATAAATCTAACAATTATGTTGTGGCAACAGCTGGGCTTGAATACCTTGCTACGGAAAACTCATCATTAGGAGCCATATTTTCATACACCAATATGCAGCCTGATGCAAACAGCACTGCCGGAACAAGCATTTTGCACAAGGAAACAAACCGGCAACTAAAACAATATGAAACAAACACCCATTCAAATGTCAACTATAACCGCTATAACGCCAATCTGCACTACACACTTGCCAATATAGGCAAGAAAGGAAGAGAGTTAAGCGTCAATGCTGACTACTTGAACTATACCATCAATGACAAAGTAAGCCTGTATACATTGCATGACGAAAGTTTGAGTTACAAGCACCATCCTGAAAACACGATAGAAATATATCAAGCTAAGGCAGATATGAAGATGCCTATAAGTAAAGGTGCGGTGTCATATGGTGTGGCCTATTCACAATCGAAGACTGACAATCGGACTCGTTATGAGCAAATCAGTACTGGCCAGGATCTGGATGACCACTTTATCTATCATGAGTATATCTTGGCTGCTTATGCTGACTTGAGGCTGAAATGTTCGGATTATTGGGACTTCAAACTGGGTGTGCGTGGAGAATATGGGAAACTTGACGGTAACTCAATCAAGATGAGTCAACGCACCGTAAAACATCAATTCGATCTATTCCCAACTGCTTATCTCAATTACAATTTAAACGAAGACAAGACCTTCTATCTAAGTATGTTGAGCAGAATAAACCGTCCCAGCTATGTAGACATCAATCCTTTTGTCACCTATACGGATGCTTACACCAAAACAGAAGGAAATCCTAATCTGTTGCCGGAAAAATCATATACAGCAGAATTGGGTTACACACAAGGAGATTTTTCTGTTTCTGCGAGCGCCATGTGGAAAAATCATGTGGTAGCCTCTTACATAACTATGGATGACAGTCACAAACTGACAACTATCACCTCCGACAATATCATGAAGAAACAGATGTACAGTATAGATGCGTCATATTATTTCGATCGGTTATCTTGGCTTGACAGTAGTATAGAGGGAAGTGTTTATACCATCATTTCCCGTCCGGTGGCTGGCTATGATTTTAAAAAGACGACCAATACCTCCATATTTATCTACATCAATAATAACGTCTATCTTAACCGTCCCAAGACCTTAATGGCTACTCTTTGGGGTCAATATCAGTCAAAAGAAAAAGATATTGTGGGTGAAAGTAAGTCCAGATACAGAGTCGATTTAGGATTGAAATATTTACTTCTTGATAAGCGTCTGTCTGTGGGGGTAGAGTGTCAGAATATGCTGGCATCACCAGCTAAATCGGTTATTTTCAACCAAGATGCGACACATACATTTGAGAGCTCTCCATACCGTGTACTGAAAGTATCTCTTTCTTATCGCTTTGGAAAGAATTTAAAGATTAGGCAGAGCAGATTTGGGATTGATAGTGAGAGATTATAATATAGCTGAACTATGAGTAGTTTTCACTTATGTAAACAAAAAGATTCCATGCAATGTGGCATAGCGTGTCTATCCATGATATGCAGCTATTACAATAAAGAGTATTCTGTGGACACTCTTTCACAATATTGCTTTGCCACAACTGAAGGAGTTTCACTGTTAGGTATGAGTAAAGCTGCTGATAAATTGGGTTACCTTGCATTCTACATTGGAATCAAAATCATTTTGTTGTACTTTAATAGCCAAGTATAGTCCTTTTTTGAGTATCAAGCCTATGAAATATTTACTCTTTATATCTTTAATACTATTTTACTCTTGTCATTCCGGTTCTTCCAAGAAAGGACTGAAAGACAAAACAGACAGCATTCGTTTACAAGAGGAATTATGCTCTTTACATCAATATTTAGACAGCATTATTAAATCCGATACTACTCTGCAACAGCGTTTTCATTGTTTAGAGGCGGCGCTAGGCACAGACAAAGTATCTGTTTACTTTCTGAACATACCGACAGACTCTTTTGAGATTTTTAAATCGGCATTCAAAAAAGACGTTTTTGATTCTCCGTTATTAGAATTTGATATTATGTCAGATTTCACAAATGATATTGAAATCATTCCAATAAATGAAGATTCTTTGAGCGTATAATGGTAGCCGCAACTGTTGATGTGGTCGCACTTGCCTACATTATCAGGAAACGAAATCCGTCTTTCCTCGTCAATGTACCAGGTAAAACAGGCTTTCCTGTCGTATTCGGGATAGACGGTCTTGCTACCCGGTCTGTATTTCTGGAGATGGAATCTGTATTCACTCATAGCTCTGTCTTTTTGATTCCTGCAAACCGAAAGGCCATTTGCAGTCTGCAGTCCTTGCAGGAATTTTCCGTTTTCAATGCCTCGAAACTGCAAGACTGAAAAAAAACAAGCTGCAACAGAGGGCATTTCTTTGCAGTGTTTTGAATGATTGGTTTATTGCAAGTCCGTTTATAAAACAAGTATCCGGTCATACTGCCGGTACATCTGAACGTAACGGCAGTATGGCGGAAAGAAAGATTTATTAATTGAATTCGGGGGTGATGTCTACACCGACCCATGGATTGACAGTAACCGTGACGGTCACGGTCTTGGTACCCTCGTAAGGAGTGTCAGTCAGATCGGACACCTTGAAGCGGATGTCTCCTACCTTATATATGTGCCCTCTCATGAAGCCCGACACCAAATCACCTTTCTCACAGTGCACCGTCTGGTCCTGGTAGTCTGTCAAATTCACGCTTTTAGAGCACCTGTACTTACTAATAGTCAGTAACTTCTGTGCTTCTGTTCCGTCTGCATACTTCACATGCAGTTTCACAATCACATGGACCGGTCCGCCTTTCTCGTCTTGGGAAGGAAGGTTTCTTGTCTGAAGGCACATATATCCCCACCACTTGTCCGCGTTTGCCACACTTTGTATACCTCTTCATCCGCCAGCCCTTCTCCTGAATAGGTCATATCACCGTCTGCCGGTTCATCGCATAGGAAAGGAGCTTTTGCATCAGCGTATGCCTGTTTGTCATACTTTGCAGCCTCACTTTGATTTACAACATGTCCAGCCTCTGATATTGGTCTGTTGTCCGGCTCGGCAGGATCCAAATATCCCGACAGCCATACCCGGTTAAGGTAGAATCCCTTTACGGTAAATGATTCAATATCGACACCGCCCCATTCTTCTTCTGACAATTTAACCGCGGTAACATTTTTCAACTCAATACGTAAGGCAACCGACCGGATGGTGACTGACAGTCTAAATACATTTATAAGTTGCTTATTTACAATATAATAACAACTTTATTTTAGCCAATAATTGTTTTTAATATCAATTTCGTATCGTCATTTTGCTTCATAATTATAAGAATGTGCAGGAATCTGGAAATGCAAAGAGGTGCTTTATTAAACTCATGCTTGCACAATGTCTTAAAAATGCAATTGCGAAGATAATACGAAAAATTTATGCCTTCCCGTAAAAATACACTTTTGTGTCAAGTCAAATCGAAAGAGCCTCTGTACCTTTGTTCCACAAAAAACTTATTTATATGGAAAGATACAGCAGAAATCGCATTTATATTAGCGAAGAAGAACAAGAGAAAATCAGGCAAGTTCGTATTTTGTTAGGAGGTGCAGGAATAGGCAGCATCATTGCAGAATGTGCTTTGCGGTTTGGGTTTGAAAATATTACTATCATCGATGGTGACAAAGTAGAAGAGAGCAATCTCAACAGGCAGAATTATATCAAAGCGGACATCGGCAAATATAAGGCGGAGACACTTTGCAAGCGGTTGCTAAAGATTAATCCTGATGCAGAGATAAAATTTCTCAATACATTTATAGATAAGGAGAATGTGGAGAATATTATTTCAGGACACCATATAGCGATTAATGCTTTGGATTTCAAAAACGGAATACCTTTTGAATTTGACCGTATTTGTTCGGAAAAGATGATTCCTGTTCTTCATCCATATAACTTCGGTTGGGCTGGATTCCTCACAATTGTCAAGCCGAAAGGGTATCAACTTTCTGAAATTTCCTCGGAACCAAATGGCTTTGAGCTAAAAATGGCGGAATATGTATCAAGGTATGGGACATTCTGGAATATGCCAACCAGTTGGCTGGAAAAAGTGATAGAAGAATATCGTGCGGAAGCGGGTACCTTACCACCTCCGCAACTGTCGGTAGCCTCATGGATTGTAGCAGGGCACTGTGTGAATGCCATGTTTAATCTGACAACCGGGCGAGAAGTTAAATTTTTTCCTAAATTCTATCTTTCATCCCTGATATGTGAGAACAATTCCTTATAATAACTTGTAATTGGTTGCATAAGATAGTGCCTCTGCAATATTCTTGACTCCCATTTTAGAGAACAATGCTCTTTTACATGCTTTGATGGTGTCAATGGACTTGCATAATTTATCGGCTATATCATTCATGGTATAACCTTGGGCAGAGAGGATCAGTACATCACGCTCCGTTTCGTTCAATGTTATACCTTCTTTTTTTATCCATTTGTGCTTATCCAACGAATATTCATAATAAGATTTTGAACCGGATTTCTTCATTATGATATAACCGGGAGCACTTCTTGCCGACATGGATATGGTACATAACGCCAACCATATACGCCCATCCTTTGTTAAAACCATTGGAGTAAGATGATGGTTAACTAATCTTAGTTTTCTGCCATGTATAATATGGAAGTCGTATGATATGGTATAGTCAAGGCGCTCCACGAAAGGTATTTTATTAAACAGGTCGAACCCTTTCTTGTTTATTTCCAATAGCATCTGTTGTTCTTTCTCTGGCACATAATCCAAATAGAACCGATAGCCGAAATCCTTGATTTTGTCAGAAGTCTGACCACACCAATACGCCAGATTTTCCGATACGTAAAGGAAATTCTGTTTGAAATAGTCTATGATATACACACATTGGTGCGTACTTCTTGCAAATGCCTTGGCTGCATTTACAAGAAGATTTATTTTCTGATAATCCTCATCCGTTACATTATAGACGGAATTAGACACTATAAAAAAGTCTCCTATATTTGTTGGCATGTTAATACCTTCTAAAAATCAGTTACAAAGATAATTCTTTAAAATCAAAATACAGTATTTTAACACACAAAAGTGTGGATATTATCATGCAATCGTTTGAAATACACTTTTGTGTCATAAAACAACGATTATCAATCTTTAGTTTTGTGCCAGAAAAGAAATTAAAGATATTATGGAAAAGTTGATTTATACAAATAAACATTATGAAATTTGGAAGCTGGACAAGAAGAACATGTATGAACTTGCAGAATTTGTAGTGAAGGAGAACTACAAACACCATGCTGGTGGCTGTTGTTATTCTGGTTCAATTAACAATGATATATATTCAGTTTATCAGGAAGAGCTTCAATATATTTGCAATTCGACAATATTTGTAGTCCGCAATAAAATGGGTAAGATTATTGGTTCTATCAGGGTCTTTAAGTGGGATAAGAAGAAAATACTTCCGATACAGAAAATTTTTGGCATTAATCCATTAATGGCCATACACTCTGAAAAGCAATATAACTATTGGCACATTGGCCGATTTGCCATAGATTCTTTTGCAGGTATTCCGACAATAACTTTATTTAAGCAACTTATGGTATATGCTGTACATCCTATAGTATGTGAAAACGAAAGTTATATGATAGCGGAAACAGACAGCAAACTACTCAAAGTTATGAATGCTCTTGGCATCAAAACAGTCCAATTAGGGCAGTCTGTTGACTACCTTGCTTCAGAAACGATACCTGTGTGCTCCAGTAAAAAAGGACTCCTGCTATTTTATAAGCGTTATAAAGATTTGTGTCAGGCTTCATAGTATACACTTTTGTATAGTTTTTTTAAGAATTACCGACAAATACACTTTTGTGTTACAAGTCTTTTTTAAAAGCACCTTACTTTTGCAAAAAACAAGTAACATATAAAGATAATTCATTATGAACAATTCTAAACGTAACATCAATTCAAAAGCATCGCTTGTTGCGGATCATGCATCTGATAATAAAAGAATCAACTGGAACAGATTTTTGTCTTTCTTAGTGTATGCTTTTAGTGTTTATACCTCTTTTGCACAGAACATAACAGGTAAGGTCGTTGATGAGAACAATGAACCTATGGAGTTTGTTAATGTTGTACTTCTAACCTGCACAGATTCAGTATTTATTGCAGGAACAGTTACGCAAAAAGACGGAAGTTTCTTGTTCGAGGAACTTAATGCGAAAAACGGTGTGGTAAAACTTACTTCCATAGGGTATGCGACACAAGCAAAGCTGGTCCCTCCAACTGGCAACTTCGGCACAATCACAATGTCACCTGAAAATATCATGCTTGGTGAGGTCATCGTTAAATCGCACCGTCCAATTACTGCGATTAAAGGGAATGCACTTGTAACTAATGTAGAAAACAGCGTCCTTGCTCACGCTGGAACGGCCAATGATGTATTGACTCAAGTTCCAATGGTATTAGGACGTGAGGGGAATTTTGAAGTATTTGGTAAAGGGACTCCCTTTATTTATATAAATGGTCGAAAAGTACAAGATTTGGCCGAATTATCACAAATAAACTCTTCCGATATAAAAAATGTAGAAGTTATAACCAATCCTGGTGCAAAGTATGATGCTTCTGTCAAATCTGTTATACGCATCCGAACGAAACGTCCGCAAGGAGATGGCTGGAGCGGTACACTACGGGCTCAGAATGGTTTCCAACATTATTTCGGGACAAGAGAACAAGCCAATCTTAAATATCGTACCGGAGGTCTTGAATTGTTTGGCAATTTCGGTTATCTGAATGGGAAATTTCAAAGTCGTGGGACAAACGATATGCTAACTCGTGGTTCCTCACTTATGGACCAACTCATTGAGTCCAACGGCAATATGCGCAACAATGAATTTTTTGGGAAATTGGGATTCTCATACCTGTTCAACGAAAACCATTCTATAGGTACTTATTACTCAAATGGATTTTCCAGACAAACAGACCGGGGTGGCTATAACAGCCGTATATTGATTGATGATGTTCTAACTGATGAAATTGTTTCGTCAGGTAGTAATAAATATCGAAATTATCCAAAACATTCCGCCAACTTATATTATAATGGAATGATTGGTAAATTGGGCATTGATCTTAATTTAGATTATATGTGGAAAAAGAATAGAGTAAACATGTTGAACGATGAAACAGGTTCATTTTCGGGAAATACGGTAGTGAATTCTTTCAGTAATAATCACAACCGACTGTTTGCTCAAAAGCTTGTCCTCAGTTATCCATTATGGAAGGGGGAAATAGAATTTGGAGAAGAATACACATCTTCACGCTTAAAGAATCTCTATAAAACAGATGCAATGCAGGTAAATGATGCATTTTCGCAAGTTGATGAAAAAAATACTTCTGGTTTCTTTCAGATCATGCAAAGAATCGGCAAATTTGAATTATCTGCTGGTGTACGTTATGAGCATGTTGATTTTAGCTATCTTGAAAACGGCCAAATGAAAACTGATCAAAGCAAAACATATGACAACTTGTTTCCAACATTGTCTGTTTCAACTATGCTGAAAGATCTACAAATGTCGTTAAGCTATACCAATAAAACAATGCGCCCGAACTATGAAGATCTTGATGGTACTGTGGATTATATCAACCGATTTACTCTCGAAGGCGGAAATCCCTTTTTGAAACCAGAGAAAATCCATAGTATAGAATTTATGGGAGCATGGCATCAATTCTTTACACAAGTTTCTTATTCATATAAAAGGAATCCGTTCCTTAATACGACAGTACCTTATGACGAAAGCGGAGAGATTAAACTCTTGACAATGGAAAACTTTTCACACATAAAGAGGTTAGAAGCTTTTATCGGCAGTCAGTTTGAATTTGGCATTTGGTTGCCCAAATTCAACATAGGTATCGTAAAACAATGGTTTACGGTTGACTATGGTAACGAACGTAAGAAACTTAATAACCCTATAGCAATGGTACAGTGGCAAAATGCCATTCATCTACCGGGTGATATATGGCTGAATATTGATATGCAATGGATGAGTAAAGGTAATGAAGGTAACTCTCTTTTAGAATCTTCCTCCTATCTTAATGCTAAATTATACAAGGCATTCTGTAAAAATAGATTTAGTGTAACACTTGAAGCAAATGACATTTTCAATAAAAGTGCTCGTGATTTCACATTCTATAATAAGGATGTAACGCTTTACCAAAAGAACTTATCTAACAACAGATCTTTCCAACTGACATTACAATATAACTTTAACACCACTCGTGACCGTTATCGTGGACGTGGAGCTGGACAGTCAGAAAAAGATAGATTTTAACTATGAGAGATAAAACAGAGGAATCCGAAAATCTTGAAAAGAGTAGGAATAACCGTAAACTATTTTCATCATGGAAGAAAAAAGTTTAATCAAGCTTGCTGAGAGTTTGGATTTGAGCCGCTTGGAGGATGAATGCATTATCCTTGAGGACGAAAAGGCAGACGATATTTACGGTGGCAAGTTTGTCTGCTGGGGCAACTACAATAATTGCTCATTCGGAAACTGCTCGTAAATTTCGCAATCCAAATTAGAATATAGGAGTAGGCCAGCTACATCAATAAATCTATTTCATGAACTGATTTAGCCATAAGATAAAGCTGTCAGACTCCTATATTTTTATTTTAAACAATTAAAAATAAAAATTTAAATATGGACTATATTAAATCAAAATATGCCTTTGCAGTGGCTCGAAAACTGCCCAACAACAGAGAAATTTGCCTTCTCTTCTCTGGAAGAACAGGAAAAAACATGTTTGTATCTCCATCAACATATCGTAATGTCACAAAAGGAGATTTTCATCTTTTGAATGTTGAGGTACAGGAGTCATTGGTCAAGCAAAAGATTCTTGTTCCTGAAAATGAGGATGAACTCTTTGAAGTAAATAAAGAGAATGAACTCGCCATGAAGCAGGATTCCAATGATAGACTATATATTTCTATCCAACCTACGGCTTCATGCCAATTGGCTTGTGACTATTGCGGTCAAAAACATTCACATAAAGCATTGACAGAAGACACAATGAATGCAATTATAAAAAGGGTTACTGAAAAGTTGTCTCAATCAGCTTTCAAAATTCTGGAGATAGGATGGTTTGGCGGAGAACCATTGTGCGCACTTGGCAACATAAGAACATTGAATGAGCAATTGAAAAGGATTGCTGCAGACCATGATGTAAAATATAGAGGACATATAACTACAAATGGATATGCCCTTACCCCAAAACTGTATGAAGAATTGAAAGAAGAATTTAACATCAAATGTATTGAGATCACCATTGACGGCAGTAAGGAATATCATGATGCGCGCCGTATTACATGTAGTGGCAAAGGGTCTTTTGATAAAATCTTTAACAACTTAGAATCTATTGTGCTGTCAGAATACTATGACATGGATAAGTGTATAATAAGTGTACGCTGCAATGTTGATGAACGTAATGTAGAAGGAGTCTTCCCGTTGCTAAAAACCTTTGTTCAGAAAAATATGCAGCATAAAATTTTATTTTATACAACAGCAGTCGTGTCATGGTCCAATAATGGAGCTGGAAGTGAAGAAGGTTGTAAGTCACTTGGGAAGAAATCCACCGACCATATAGCATATATGTTAGAGAATGGCTTTAAAATTGGGATATTGCCCCATCGAACAGCTCCTTTTAAATGTTTGGGAACAGATGCGAATGCCGAAATGTATGATGCGGATGGAAACATTTTTGATTGCTCGGAGACTTCTTATTCAGATTATTATTCAGAGCAAGGTTATGTCTTGGGAAATGTCATGCACGAAAGAACAGGAAATAGTGGTAAACGCAGTAAACTGAGCCTTGTTCCTAACATGTTGTTGAATAAAGGTATCAAACCTTGCGATGAGTGCAAATTCTATCCATTATGTGGTGGACTGTGCCCATTAGCTCTTCTTGAAGGAACTCCGCGCTGCCCATCATTCACATACAATATTGAAGATCGAATTTTTTTAGATTTTCTTGCAAAGAACCGTACTAAACATTGATTTTTTGATTATGAAACTACTCCAATCATATTTTAACAATAATATCACCCCAGATGATATAAACTATTCAGGAGGTTACCTTTCTGCAATAGTCAATTGGTTGTCTATGGCATATAGTTGTCTTCTTCTGAAGCGGAATAATCCTGACAAACAATTATTCTTTTATGGAAATGAAACTATAGTTCGTTTATTCGAAAGTATGTTCCAATTGCCCTACGATGAATATAAGGTTGTTGAGTGTACGGGAGAATATGCGGACTGGTTTTACTGTTGGCCTAAAATAGTTACATATCAAAAGCAAAGTGAACCGTTTATTCATATAGACACCGATGTTTTTATGTGGAAACCTATACCTAAAAGATTACTTCAGGCATCACTTGTTGCTCAACATAGGGAACGGGATTCAAATTTTTACATGGAGGTTTATAAGCAGATTGGGAATGATTGCATTCAACTTCCTCAATATCTTGAAGGGTGTAATGATGGAAAATATATAAATTCATATAATGCCGGATTGTTAGGGGGGAATGATATAGATTTTTTCAAAAGTTATGTAGATGAAATATTAAAATTCTTAGACATTAATAAAGGGAAATTCCTTCAATCAGACAGAAAATTCCTATACAATGTTGTCTTTGAACAATGGCTATTTTATGGATTGGCAAGAAAGAAGAATAAGAATGTTAGTACTTTTTATAAAGATGTCATTACAGATTTTGATATGGAAAAAGCGAAAGTACCACAGCAACTGCTTTCTTTGGAAGATTTGGATTATTTGCATGTAATGGAATATAAGGATAATATCAGGTGCAACCGATTCATCGCCTATCAGATGCAAGCTGAATTTCCACAGGAATACGAAAGAATATTATCTGTTTGCAGAAAAAATGGAATTAAAAGTGACTTCTATTCTTCTTATACCTGTGATAACATTCAAGACAGTAATATTTTTGTTCGCAGCAAACGACTGAAAATCGAATATGGATTATCAAACGAGGAGTTGAAAGAATTAGTAAAGTTTGAAACAATCACAGCAAATTTCTTTTTGCAATTTCAAAGTTGCAGGAAGGCTGTCCTTGAAGCACAAATTGAACATCGTAAAAAAATGAGTCAGTGCGTTGCTAATAATATGAAAACAGGGGATATAAAAAGAGTAATCTTATCACCTTATATAAAAATTGTCAATGCAAATTCATCTTTGGTAAATTTACTTCTGTATAATGCTGATAAGAAGTTGCCAAAAGATGTTGTCATTGTATTGGTGTATAATGCTATATTTAATCGTGTCGATGAATTTATATGGACTCGGCAGAGATTGCAACTATTGTTGTCTCTGATAGAAGAAAGCAGCAAGACGTATGATTTTTTAATTAATTCATCAGGAAATGCGAAGGTAAATGGAATATCTACTTTTTGTAAACAATGTTTATTTGATGGTATAATAACACTTAAATAATTATCCTTATGAATGTAGTACAGACATATTATAGTTACGCCAATGACGAAAATCCCATAAAGGACACTGCTGGATTCCTATCAGCGGATATGAATTGGAAAAGCATGGCTCTCAGCTGTCTTTTACTAAAAAAACATTATGGGAAAGTCACATTATATTGTAATCGTAAAGTTAGGCATTTAATAATTGATCAGTTCAAAATTCCATATGATGTGGTTGTTGAAATACCTGAATTTATGAAAATATACGAAGGATGTAACTTGTGGGCATTGCCAAAGATTTACACTTATTCATTACAGACAGAGCCATTTATACATGTTGATTGTGACTGGTTCATGTTTGAGAAGCTTTCCGCGTCAATAGTAAAGTCCGATGTAATTGGGCAAAATATTGAATATGATGATCAATTTTATAATAGACGTACATTAGAAAAATTGATTTTAAATGAGTGTTATATTTATCCTTGGGTTATGGATGAATACGACAAGGAGTCTGTACTTCGCGTTATTAACGCCGGGATATTGGGTGGAAATGATATTGACTTCATACAGAATTATGTAAAGACCATTAGAGATTTTATTTCGCGGAACCAGTCTGTATTGCAAAAGCTAAATGATGGATTCGTCAATTCAATATATGAGCAGTTGTTTTTTTACCTTCTTGCCCAAAAAGGAAATAAGACTATTGGTTTATGTACTGAAGGTGACAAGTTAAGTACAAAGTTTGACTGGCTTCCTATGGATATTTCTCATGCTCCAAAAACTGGATATATGCATTTGTTGGCAAATTTAAAACGCCGTATGAGTTCATATGTATTTGTATCAAAGTATTTAGATTATGTAAATCCGGAAATAAGCTATAGAATAAGCAAATATTGCTATGATAATAAAATAAATCCATTGATTAATTTTCCGCAATGGGATATATATAGTCAGAATGCGTTCACCTCATGTAGTGCAAGTAGTGGAGATGAAGGTACACCTTTGGATATGGCCTTTTCATCACAAAAAGCCGAACAAGTCATACAACAAATGGAAGGGGAATTAAAGCAAAGTTGCATACAGATTTATAATGAACAAAAAAACAATGTAATCACATTGTGGGAAATATACTCATTATGGGATAGCAATTATAAATTTGCGATTTATCCAAAGATAAATTTTACGGAGATTTCACATGAAACAGCATCAGCTTTCTTGTCAAAAAAGCAAAAAAATGATAACCGATTGCCATACACTGATAAGAAAATTTATTTGATATTGATTCCTGATGCATCAATGATGAAAGTTCACAAATGTGTTATTACAGGAGTCAAAGCTGAGATTGTTGAATTCCTTTCGGTAAAAAACAGTGCCACGCTGAATGAAATCGGAGCCTATTTGGCATCAAGATATGGATTATCTATCAATTCAGAAGATATAAAAAAAGCAATTGACAGAACTGTTCGTTCAATGTTGGTAAGTAATATTTTAAAATTAATCTAAAATGAAGAAATTCCCATTAATTCTCCAACGAGATGCTATTCAGTGTGGCGTTTCATGCCTTCAAATGATTTGTAAATATTATGGTCAGTCATACTCATTTGAGGAATTGGAAAAGATATGTATTCCCACAGTAGAAGGTATTTCACTATTGGGAGTTAAGGATGCTGCCGAAACATTAGGCCTTTCAACAACATGTTGTCAGTTATCGTTAAATGCATTGAAAAAAATTTCATTTCCTTGCATTTTGCATTGGAACCAAAATCATTTTGTTGTCATGTATAAATACAAGCAGGGGAAATTCTATATAGCAGATCCAGGCATAGGGAAAATCGAGTATCTTGAAAAAGAATTTGTCAAATATTGGAGTTTTGATGGTCAAAACTCCAATATGGGCACATGCTTGTTATTACTACCTACTAAATCTTTTCTAAAAAATAGGAAACAGGTTAAAGAAAAAAACAGTTCATTGGAGGTTGTGATTGGATATATTCAACAATATAAAAAATATCTGGCTATTATAGCGATGGGGTTATTGGTCGGATGTATATTGGAGATAATATTACCATTTTTGACGCAATCCATTGTTGATATTGGCATACATAGACAAGACATAAACTTAATATTTCTCATATTATTAGGAGAATTGATGATTGTTGTTGGTAAGACTTCTATTGACTTTATAAGGAGATGGTTGTTGCTACATATATCTGTAAGACTGAATCTTTTCCTTGTCAGTGATTTCTTTATAAAACTTCTTAGACTTCCTATGTCATTTTTTGAATCCAAACTCATAGGGGATTTCATGCAAAGGATAGGAGATCATAATAGAATACAAAATTTCCTGACAAATCAAGTCTTAAGTTTGCTTTTTGCTTTTGTTAGTTTTTTAGTTCTGGGGAGCGTATTAGCATTTTATGATATCAAGATTTTTGTTACATTTACTATAGGAAGTATAGTCTATGGAACATGGATTGCATTATTTTTGAAAGAACGCAAGATTATTGATTATAAACTTTTCGGATTACAGGCTAAGAATCAAGACCGTACATTTCAGTTTATAACTTCAATTCAAGAGATAAAATTGCAAGGTTGTGAATGCCGTCGTCGTTGGGAATGGGAGGATAATCAGGCAGACTTATTTACCGTGCAAATGAGATCCATGAAATTGCAGCAGACTCAAGAAGCTGGTTCGATTTTTATAAATGAAGTAAAAAATATTATTATTACGGTTCTGGCTGCAACTGCGGTTATCCATGGGCATATGTCTTTGGGAGCGATGCTTGCAGTACAATATATAATAGGGCAGCTAAACTCTCCGATTGAGCAGCTTATGTCGTTTGTTAATTCTTTTCAGGATGTAAAATTATCTTTAGAACGTATAAATGAAATTCATAAAGTGAAGGAAGAAGAAACAAACCGTAATCAATTGACAGAATTTCGAGATGCTGATAAATCAATATATATTAATCAGATAGATTTTAAATACAATCATCATTCAAGAAAAAAAACTATCGAGGATGTTACTTTATGTATTCCGCAAGGTAAAGTAACAGCGATAGTAGGAGCTTCTGGTTGTGGAAAAACTACCTTATTAAAACTTTTGCTTGGATTTTACCCTGTTATTAAAGGCTCTATTTCCATTGCGGGACATAATCTGAATGAATACAATGTCAAGTGGTGGCGAAAACATTGTGGCGTGGTGATGCAGGACGGAGTAATTTTCTCAGAATCAATAGCAAGAAATATAGCAGTAGGCGATGGAGAAGTGGATACAGAACGCTTGGAGCAGGCAGCCAGGATAGCCAACATACATGACTATATAATGGGACTACCCTTAAAATATAACACCCAAATTGGCAGGGATGGCGTTGGGTTGAGTCAGGGACAAAAGCAGCGCATTCTTATAGCGCGTGCCGTTTACAAGAATCCTGCCTACATATTCCTTGACGAAGCCACCAATGCCCTTGATGCAAAAAACGAAAAGGCTATTGTGGAAAATCTGAATGAGTTTTATAAAGGACGTACAGTCATAGTCGTTGCCCATCGGCTTTCAACAGTTAAGAATGCCGACCAGATAATCGTACTTGACAATGGCAAAGTGGTGGAAACGGGAAACCATGCTTCTCTCATAAAGAAACAGGGAGTGTATTATAATTTAGTGAAGAACCAACTTGAATTAGGTAATTGATATGGAAACAAATAAAGATTATAGTTCCGACCGGATTGAACTCCGTTCGGAAAAGGTACGTAACATTATCGGTACGATTCCTCCGGCGTTGGTACGTTGGAGCATTGTTGTTATCACAATCATTCTTGTCATGCTTATGTTGGTAGTATTTCTCATTCCTTATCCATATGGAGAAGGAGAGACTATTTTTCAATATTTGCTCAATTAAGGATTGTGCAGCCATATTGTTTCTCTTATCACCACACTTTTGTGTAGTTTTTTAGGCATTCACTGCTAAATACACTTTTGTGTCAAAAAGAAATCTTTAAGCCTGTCTAAATTTGCAGTGTCAACAGATTAAGAATATGAGTCAAACGAAATATTCAACACACGCAATTACGGTGTGAAGATGATGAGTCGCGACATGTCAATTTACAGATGTTCGGGGAATGTCAGTCGATTATTCGTTGTCATCCTTCAATATACATTAATTCTATTCGTGACCGATATAGAGGTCATGGAACAGTGGCTAACGAAAAGAATCTTTTTAATATCACATATATGAAAACATTTATAATAGTATTCCTTTGGACTGTCATAGGTTTGACTGCTAATGCAAAGCCTCATTGTCAAGGTTTCAATAACTACAATGGCAAAGTAACTATCGTTTTTACGGATAATCAAGCTGGAGACCGATACACGGTTTCTGATGTGGAACTCATTCCATCATGGAATGGAAAAGAATATCCGGCGACATCAGCTAAAATAACAGTAAAGAATGGTGTAGCTACTGTAATACTCATCTTTCCTCATATCACCCAATTCTCAAATCCCAAAGTGACACTCCGAATTAATGGAAAGAAAACCAAATTCAATGTATGTCAATAGGGCACTTGCATAATGGAAGATAGACCTCATGTAATAGTATATATAAAAGACAGACAACCTCGGCGGTAAATGTCGAGGTTTCTGCTTTTGTTCTCTGATTACAGATTATAAACAAACATTGGCACTTCCTTCTTGATCGTGAGAAGGAAGGCGGTGCGTTCCCCAATCGTGACGACCGGGAAGCCTGTCGCCTCGTTCCATTCTTCCCAGAACAAGCGATAATTCGTGTTCAACTGGCGGATTACACGCCTATATATGATCTGGTAGTAGAGCATCCCTTCCTTACCCGAGACAATCGAGGAACGAAATTTTACCTTGATGCTTGCCATAGGCTTACGGATTACTATGACTGTAGTATCAGACTGCTAATTTGCTCAGTAGTCTTTTTCAAAATATTTGTTCTCATCCAGTGCTTTGAGCATATCGATGAATACATCTAATGGATTTAATTACATAGCGAAGATTTGGTAGAAGCACAAAAACCTGCCGAATATTTATATTGTAAACGTGAATTTTACAAGAATCATCCAATATAAAATTGTTGTTTCTGCTTTCAGAATATTTTCCAGATTCGTCATTGGAAACATTCTACAAAAGTGGATCCTAGAATTTATGAAATGCGGGAAAATCCGGAAAATCGTAGATGAGCTGACTGATATGCTGTTCCCGACAGACATGAAAATGTAAATAAGGCTCAAAGGCATATGCACCAAAGGGCAACCCTCCGACCGGAACAATCCCCAAAAAAGGATTTATCTTGGCACCAACTCCCATTTGGAATAGCAATAGATACAAAATGAAGAAAGAGCTTGGACAAATGCGAATATTTCCTTAATTTTGCTTATTCTATTCCACAAATACCAATTTGTAGCAACCATGATTAAAAATTTATATCTAAATAATTTCACATGCTTTGAAGAGGGCAACCTTGCTTTCTGCAAAGGCATCAATGTCTTTATAGGCCGTAACGGTACGGGAAAAACCCATATAATGAAATGCCTTGCGGCTTCCATGAAGGCCAACTCGCTTTTCGAACAGTCAACTTCCAAAACAAAAGACAAATTCGGAGACCTGCTTACAGAAAAGCTGCTTGGATATTTCAAGCCTGATACGTTAGGACACCTTGTATACAAATACGGTTCCGGCTCTGCTTCTGTAAAAATAACACTGGATTCCGGTGAACTTGCCTGCACTTTCGGTGAAAAGGCATCGCTGGCAAAATCCGACAACAACACTTATATAGACCAACCACATTTCATATACATCCCTCCGAGAGAAATGTTTTCATTGTTTGAAGGTTTCATAAGCCTGTATGAAAAAAGGGAGATCTCATTTGATGAGACCTATCTTGATCTGGCAAAGGCCATGGATGCGGCACCATTGAAAAAGGAGGCTCTGAAAGAGGTCATGGATATGCTTGCCCCTGTGCTGAAAAAGTGGAACATAAATGTCGTGAGAAAAGGAAACCGCTTTTATGTAATCGATGATGGAAAAGAATATGAAGCGCATCTGGTAGCGGAAGGACTGCGAAAGATGGCTACCATCTTGTATCTTTGTATTAATGGTGAACTGAAACCGGAAAGCATCCTGTTTTGGGATGAGCCAGAATCAAACATGAACCCCGCCTTGATTTCAATCATAACAGACCTCCTTTTAGAACTGGCGAAAAAATACAAGGTACAGATATTTGTATCCACACATGACTATCTGCTGTCACACAAGCTGTCCATGATGGCGGAATACGCACCGGAAGAAAGCCCTGAGATACGTTTCTTCAGCCTGTACAAAACAGAGCACAAGGTAGAAGCAGAGGTGGCTGATAAACTAGTGAACGTAGACCATAATCCGATATTAAAAGAATATTCAGCATTTTTTGATTTGGAAAACGACTATATGAACAGATACAATGAAAGAGTTTAATGAAAGCGGACTTCTGTTCAGATTCAGCGATCAATGGGAAGTGTATCAACTGGACAAAGAAGCTGATTACCGAGAAAAAATCTGCAAAAAGGTTCCTGAAACAAAAAGCATAGACTTTGTCGGATTCAATGAAAGCAAGAACATTCTACTTTTTATAGAAGTAAAATCTTTCAGAGGATACGGTGACCGTACAAACATACAGCGCCTGACAGGTGAAAACGATGACATCACAGTCGAAGTGGCCCAAAAGGTCAGGGACTCGCTGGCCGCCATAATAGGAGGCGCAAGACATTCGACAAACCTGCCCGACAAATGGAAAAAATATATAGACCACCTGAATAAGGGAAAAAAACTAAAAGTAATAGCCTGGGTAGAGTTGGATGTTTCAACGGAAAACCTTCTGAAACGGGCTAATTTCAATATAGGTACCCGAAGAAATGCACTGAGAAAACGCCTTACGTGGCTTACTTCAGACATACAGATTCTGAATACCCAAAACTACAATAACGAACTGGAAGGCATGGAAGTCTCAGTAGTTAACTGACCATTCTGAAACGAAGTCATCCATAAAGGCGGCTTCGTTTCAGTCTTTTTAATTCTCCATACAATTCACTTTCATCGTTCTCTTATCGATAAAAGTCCAATACCGGTATTACCGACAACTTATCCAATGCCCCATTTTTGTGGCTGAATATATCTATCCGGTCATATTCCCTTTTGGAAATATAATGGACAAGTTCCCTTATCAAAGGGATAAAAGCATTAAGCACATTGTCATTAGCACACATAACATTCATTTTTTAGTTTTTGGCAAAGATAAGCCATTCAGCAGACACAACATTTACGATTCCTGACATTAATTTACTGATTTCTGTTCAGAATTACATATATATTTTAAAAGAATACAAGCATCCACTACTCTTGACAATTCATAATAATCATAAAGGCCAAGTTACCCCCCTGCTTTCTTAGTCATTATATATAGCTGAATATGTCATGACAGCAACAGCATGGATGAGAAAGACACCTATATGTCGCCTCTCCAGAACCATGCTAATGAGCTATTTATTGAGCATAAGGACTTTGCTGTAGTGTACAACGGAAGTGTAGGCAGAACCTATGAGGTGATTCAGAATTCACGGAACAGGAAGTACGGAACCACATCACGGCTACGGCCTCGACCGTGTCAGCAACACTGCTAGGGAGGTGACCAAGGACATGGCTGCTGAAGGGTTTACAACTATGACACAGCAAAAAAAATCCAGTCTTCGAGATGCCGAACAGTAAAGTACTAATAATAAGGGGGCTGTCTCAAAATAAACTTGAGATGGCCTTTTTTTTTTGGGGGGGGATTTCAGATTGAGATTATTTATATTGTCTTCTCCATCTGTCTTATTTTGAGATTTGTACTTCTTCTCTTCTGGAATTGCGACTTCGGAGCAATGTCTCTGCACTTCTCTGAAGGGCGCAGTTTCTGTCGGACAAAACAGTTTTTGTCTGACGGAAACACAACTTGCTGCTTTCGTTTGAAAGCAGAATCCTCATGAATTCGGATTACCGTGCGGCGTGAGCTGTGTACCGTGAACCGATTAAGGAGGAATGTATTCCGACAGTGCAAAACTACTTCGGTTTTATTCATTATGGGGATAGGATTATATGACTTATAATGACGGGTAATGCCATATGATGACAATCCGGTTTAAAGACGGTGACGGAGTCGGATGATTTTTCTACTTTTGGACATCTGACAAGGATATGTCGGTCCGTTAGGATACTGTGACAGTCTGATTTTAGCAGTATGCCATATCCTTATATCCCTGTATTCCTATTTCTTTATGTTCTTATGTTCCTGTGTTGAGGAAACGGCATGTCAATATATTAACATGTCAAGATTGGAACAGCATAGTATGGTGAAAGAAAAAAAGGTTATTGTTACCGGATAGGGTGATGTCAGGGGATCGGTGGAATACGGGCATGGGCTGTCATTCCGTTACCCGGTTCAGATGTTGTTGCCTTGTTCCCTGAACGGCAGGGTGTTTCCGGACCACAAGGCAATCCGCCATTACTGTAGCAAGCGGACGTGGTGTCCGGATAAGGATATGTTATTGGAAAGTGAGGGAGACTGGACGATAAGGATAAATCCGGTCCGGGCAGTTTTTGAGCTTTCTCCCATGAGAAAAGGAGTATCCGACCTTGCCTGCGGATACCCCTTATACATCGGTTCTTTAGTCCGTTTATTATCTGAGAATGGGATTGGAAAGCAGTATCTTGTAATAGACGACTCCTCCTACTTCCATCGGTGTCTTTGCCATCATGAACTGTACGCTTTTTCTTTCCACCCTTGCCTGCTGCATGAGCCTATGTACGATGAACCCCGCCGAAAACCTTGCACACCGTTTGTCTTTCCATACGATGAAGCCTTCGTTGTCGTCAGCCCGGCAAATGTACCAGTCGCCCGTCTCGTCGTCATGGGCGAAGTTCACCCTTCCGCCGCCGAGTATTCCCAGCTCAATTGACATCGTTTTAGACAGATAGACGGTTCCCCTGCTGTCCAGGTTGATAGTCCGCTTGCCCTTGTATGTGACTTCCTGCGGACGGGAGTTCTCCTTGTTGTATACTATCAGTGCCATAACTTCCTTACTTTCCGGTTAAACAATTTTTCAAAACATCAATACATGAAACTTTCTACCGCCAGCATCTGGCTTCTCCATGCGAAACTGCCGTGAGTGCGTACTGCATCCATAATCCTACATACCTTTTGGGAAATGGCCGCTGCCGATATGCCCATGCATTCCGCCAGTGCCTTGAATGAGAATTGTGCCTCATAGAACCGGAGCATGAACATGCGGTATTCTTCGTATGGGAATTTCTGGCGTATGAAACGCAGGATGTCCTTCACCAGCCTTTCGCAGCCGTTCAGGTCGTCTTCCGATATGAATTTCGCCTCCTCACCGCATCTGAGGAAGAAGTCGTCTTCGGGATGTGTGTACCTGTTCTCCTTCCTGATTTTCACCAGTGCCGCCTTCCTGTAGCATCCGATGAAATACGCCTCATAGTCCGTTATGTCTTTTCCCGGTGCCATCACCTGCTTTCTTACGAACAGATAGGTGTCGTGGAAATTGTCCTCGTCCAGCATGCTGTATTTCCGGAGTGAGGTTCTCAACTTGTTATAGGATTTCGTGAACCATTCGTTGAACATTCTTTCCTTTTCCGTGCTCTTGTCTGCCATAGCCTTATAATTTTTTGAGTTATACATCGCCTACGTTGGTAGGCATTCTTATTTCTTGTGCTTTTTTCAGTTTGTTTTTCGGCGGTCTCCGGCAAGGCTTGCCGTGAAAAAATACGCTCACG